>Ga0114997_10002259_pt1 | contig 15615 bp, 8 predicted proteins | sample ArcticOcean_MG_C_2_FD_87045 | JGI IMG/M metagenome (GOLD analysis project Ga0114997, IMG submission 87045) | Marine microbial communities from western Arctic Ocean - ArcticOcean_MG_CB4_136 | ecosystem: Environmental > Aquatic > Marine > Oceanic | place: Arctic Ocean: Canada Basin | collected... | reverse complement strand
CGGGAGTTTTGAGTAGAAAACAAGAGAATAGATTTACTGCTAGAATTTAATAATACTAGATGTTGTTGTTGTTACTTTTTTTAGAAAGAAGTAGTATTAGGACGCTTCGTTTGTGTTGTAGTTTATTATAATGTGAGCAACGAAACACAATGCAACAAAAGCACTGATGAGAGAACTCTGAAACTGTTTTTTTTTTCGAATAGCCCGCAAAAAATACGCGCAAATATCAAGAAAAAAAAAGAGATACAAAAACAAGAACAAACATGTCGCAAAGCTACTCGTCTCCGATCCAGTTTTTGTCGCAATCGCCTTTGTCTGTGTACCTGAGAGATCGAAAGGAACTCGCGGTGAAAGCAGAAGAGCGCGGGGAGCCGACGAGAGGTGCGCGTTAACGTCTTATATTTATTTATTTATATGTGGTAACCGCTCTCGATATTTTTCTCTCTCTCTCTCTCTCTCTCTCTCTCTCTCTCTCTCGGCGGGAACAACACACAACAACGCGAGTAGTAAACGCGCGATGTTGTCAATCTCACGCTCTTTCTTTTTTCACTTTCAGGATCGCAAGTGTCCATTCTTTCAACCACGCACACGACCTCGGACGCGATGAAGCGCATGGGCGAGCTCTCGGTGCAAGCGTTGCCGGTGGTGAAGATGCACCCGAGTAACCAACTTTACGAGCCGCAAAATTTCCTCGCCGCTGGCGATCTGGTGGACGCGTTGGTCGCGAAAGTAGACGCGAGTCCTTATTTTGACGTGCAAGGCGCAGATCAATCGAGACGGTGCGCGGCGTTGGCGAGATTGGGGAGAGAATTCGCGCAATCGAGGTTGGAAACTATTCCCAGCCGGTTCGACGGGACGGTGATCTTTGAGAACCAGTGCGACAAGAACTTGGCGCAGACAATCAACGACTGCTTTTTGATTTCGCCGAAAGCGAAACCGGGAGACGGGGAGTTGTTGCAAGCCGTCCACAGATTCGCCGTGCAAACGACAGATACGAATAAAATTACGGAAATTGTCTGTCAGTCGGATCTGGTGATGTATTTGCACACGAACAGGAGCTTGATTTACCCCGAGTTCATGGGCGCGTCTCTCGCCGATCTCGGTTTGGGGAGATCGGCGTTGTCGAGACGCGTGGAGGGAGGAGGCGTCACCGAAGCGAAAGTTTCGGACCAAAAGCCAGTCTCCACGTACGGTATCGTATCAGTCACGCCTTCGACGTCGTGCATTGATGCGTTCCGGGTTATGCGTAACAATTCGGTCTCAGCCGTGGCCATCGTGAGTGAAAAAGACGGAAAGCTTCTCGGTGCCTTTTCGGAGACTGATATCTCCTACTTTGCCGATCCAGATTTTGCCATGGCGCTCGGTTTATCGGTTTCCCAATTTCTCTTCCTTCGTCACAACGCGTTACCAAAGATAACCCATGGCGTGTTCGCCGGCGCAGACGCGTTCGACGCCGCTCTTCAAAATCCTCTCTACGATGCATGGAGAGTCTATTGCAAACTCGAAGACAAACTCGAAGACGTTTTGGAGCTTATGAGCACGGGCGCGGTGCACAGAATCTGGGTCGTCGACGACGATAGAAAACCCATCGGATGCGTCAGTCTCGTGGACATTCTCGCGTTGTTCCAACACTGGGAGTCTCCGGAACAACGCGAACTCGGTTCAAAGAAGAAGAAAGAGGAAGAGTTGACGCCGCAGTTTGAAAAGACGACGGAGAGCGAGTTGAAAGAACGCGTGGTCGCGACCGCACCCGCGGGGCAAGCGGATGAGCAAATGCAAGAGTAAAACACCTTTCGCGTTGCAGACGGTGCGCTAGAAAGGAATGGGAGGAGAAAGAGAGAAAGAGAGAGAGAGAGAGAGAGAGATGAAGAAAGAAAGAAAGAGAAAGAAAGAGAGAGACATTTTACATCTTGTTGTAATCGAGGCAAAATTTAACACACAAATGATAAAAAATACGCGGAGAGAGAGCAACACAACACATTCATTCGCGCACGCACGCTTGCTCGAATACGACTTCACGATGTTTCATTCACCATCGACAAAACTCTTCAAATCGCAAATCTTTCTCGCGCTCGTGCTCTCTTGGACGCTTCTCGGTTGCCTCGTCGCGTTCGACCACCAAAGTTCGCGAGATGATATCGCAAGCAGCAGCCCCGGGAGTTTTCTTTCTTCTCTGTTCGAGGCGTCGTCGGTGTCGTCGTCGTCGTCGTCGTCGAGGCGCGCGTTGTTGCAAGAAGAAACCGAAACCAACGATGAGGTGACTGCACAAAGTGGACCAATGGCGAGAGCGTCCGTGTGGAACCCGATCATACAGCCGACGACGATTTTAAGGATTGCGCTTCTCATAATCCAGAACGCAGCTCTGAACAATCCAACCTCTGGGTTTCTTCAGATGGTATTGAACACGGAGTTGGCGCTCACGCGGTTCTCGAACGTGTTCGCATCTTTAGCGGCAGGGGTCGTGCAAGATTACTCGCAAGGCGTGTCGAGTTCGAGCTCCATCGGAAACGAATGGGTAATTGATGGTGAGAGCATATTTACGAGCTCAAAAGCGAGCGAGTTCGTGGTAGGCGGAGCGTTCGGACTCGAACAGTTTTTCGGGGTTGGTTTTGAGGTGACGGGCGACGCGGCGGCGGCGATTGCGCAGTTTTTGAAACCGAACCCGTTTAACGAGCTCAAAGAAGAACTCATGGAGTGTCACAGCGATACAAACGGAACGTTTTATCATTTCAACGAGACGTTTTATCATGACGATGGGACAGAGATGGCGAGCGAGACGGCGCAGAGTTTGAATGATTTTTCAAACTGTACGAACACGACGATGTTTCATAAAGGCGATCAAAAAGGAGAAGAAGAAGAAGAAGAAGAGAATGTTGGCCAAAGACGGAAGTTACAGCAGCTCACTAAAGATGATTTGAAGAAGAGAAAGATGCCAGAGAACGTGCAGAAAATTCTCGTTCATGAGAGGGTCAAGGTGCCTAAATTTCTCGAAAAAGCGGCTGCGCAACACACGCTGAACAGACATCAGGCGCGACAACAAAACGATCACTCCGAGCATCCATCCTTTTTTAACGACGAAGAAAAACGAAGGCGTTTGCAAGAAATTGTGAACGACGAAGACGAGAATGGCGACGATGCCAGGAAAGGAAACGTAACGTTCGACGACGTGGAAGCCCTCACGACTGAATGGTTTGATTCGTTTCCCAATGCGTTACCGATTTCCATCAGAGATAATTTTCTCGCGCTTCTCGAAGAAACCATCGTTGATCCTCAAATTCGTATTGAAATTGAAATTATCGTTGCACTTGTTGGCGTCGCAGAACCCGGTCGCGGTACTACGGCGGCTGAAGTCGCCAGTGAAGTTGAATGGACCGGACAAATCGTTTTACACGGTTACGATGCTGCGATTGATGTTGCTTCTACGTGGGAGACGGCTAACGCAATCGCGGGATCTGCGAGCAAAGGCTTGGCGATTGCTGAGGCGATTAATGACGCGACTGAAATTGTCGGAGCGGTTACAGAAATCGTTGATACCGTGAATGCCATTCAAAGCGAAAATATCCGAGGTGCTGAAAGCGACGGATCAGTCGAGGCGCAAAGCGGCGACGATGGATCGTCAACAATCAACGTTACAGAACTATCGCAGTATGTGAAACCGATTTCTGTGAACGACACTGTTCGCGCTCGGAAAGATTCGTACAGCCCCGATACGGCTTCATGTGAAAACGGCGATGGTTTGTGTGTTGATAGCGGCGACGGCCAACGCCGAAGACGACGTGTACTTCTGCAACAAGGACCGATTGGACCTGAAATTATTGGTGGCGGTGGTCTGCAGAACGTTTTGGGACAGTTCACACCGACGGGTGGGGAATCAGAGGCGTTTGGGGCGATTTCGGGCACGTACGCGGCAACTGTTGCCCTTGTGTTTCTTGAACAAGTGAGTATAAACGGCGGATCCATTACGATCATTTGATGACAAAAGGAAGAGATTGCGAAGACTACTCTGGTGCATACCAATATGTATATAAAACAAAATGGACACGATAATAAATACGAGCAAAAGGCACTTTTAATCACACACAGTCTCTCTCACTCACATGCGTTTGACGCCGGCCAAGCGCTCTTTCAATCGCTCCAACTTCCCGCTCGTCGGCAAGCCTCTCTCTTGCAACAACCGTCTCACGGTGGCTGAATCCATGGCGTCGATTTGCGTCTTCGAAAACTCCGACGGCGCCGCCGCTTCCTGCTTTTTCGCCATATCCGCTTTCGCCTTCGACTCTTCGAACGCTTCGTCCATCTGTTTCCTCAACTGTACCGTTCTCAAGGTCTTCGCTTCTTCTCCTTTCGCTTTATTCTTCGCTTGCATCAAATCGTCGTACAACCCAGCCGCTAACTGGACTGATTTCATAATCTCTCCTTGCGCCTCCGCCGTCGGTCCGACGAACGCACACACTACCGTGATATCGTCCATCTTTCCTCCTCCGCCTCCACCTTTGCCCATCATCTTGTTCAATCCTCCAAACAAACCGCCGCCGCCGCCGCTCGGCACTTTCACTTTCGTCCCGGTTTCCTTGGCGTACTTCTCCGCCTCCAAAGAATACGGCGACGCGTACGTCTTATCTTCCGCGTGCGCCCTAGACACGAGGACAATGTCTTCCGCACATTTTGCCATCGTTTCGTAGGACAAACCTTGACTGCAACTGTTCCCGACCACTCTGACCAACTCTTCGTTGAATACGTTATCAAACACGCCGTCGCTCGCCACGACGATGACGTCCCCTTCCATCGCTTTTAACGAGTACTGCTCCGCGCACTCGTTCGCATCGTCCGCGTCCGCGCTCAACGGCATGTATCCCAACTGGAACGGACAGTTAAAATAATGCTGACTCGGGGTGCTTTCAAAAATCACCTCCCCTCCTCGGATAACCTTAAACCCGCTATCGCCGACGTTCGCGGCGCGCAACTGCCCGCTCTTATCAATCTCCACCACGCACAACGTGGACGCCCCGGGTAATTTCGTCTCCTTTTGCGCTTGCAAAATCATCGCTTTCGGATCGCTTCCGCCAAACAACGGATTCGTGGACACTTGGTGCGCTTTCAAACACTCAAACGCCAACACTCTGGCGTACAACCCCGGGTCCACGCCTTGATCGCCAAATCCACCAACCCCGTCCGCGACGCCGATTACCCCTCCACCTTTCACGTCCGGTTTGATAAACCACGCGTCTTCGCCGCCTTTCGCCGTTTTCGCCGGGTGCGGGAGGTTGGAATATGACGGGATTAATGCCAGTTTTGCCGAGGTCAAGATTACATTTCCTTTCTTCGATGACGAAGATGGTGACGACGAGTTCCTCTGCCGGTGACGACGACCACGATTACGATGAGTATTTTTGAACGACGAGAACAAGGACGAGGATTCCGACGACGACGTCGAGCTGCTGCTCGTCAGTGAAGACGAGAGGACTCTCGAACTCTGTCGCGCGCTTTGAGCGCAGGCAGAAGAGGTGGTCGTCGCAGTCGCGCCAAACATTAAAGTCTACTCTTTATCTTCTTTTTTTATCCGTGCGAGAGACAAAAATGAGGTAATTTTTAGGAGATTTTGAGTAAATTTTGTTGGTGAAACGTATACAACACGCTACAACTCTTTGCTATCTATCGCTATCGTATTCTCTCTCTCTCTCTCTCTCTCTCTCTGCTAACTAAAAAAACTTTACCACGATGAAGACAACTTTACGCCGACGATTTCGAGGAGGACAAAACCTTCGTCTTCAATCTTTCCAATCCGAGTTCTGGAGACGTCGTCGCGTGCGCTTCGTACCGGTCGCCCCAGAGCGTCGTCGCCTCGACGCCCGGGTCGTCTTTTTTCAACGTCACGAGATCGTCTCGGATTTTCTTTTCTTCCATGCGAGTGGTGTGTATCGGGCACGTTTCGAGGCCGCAGCACGCTTTAGTGATTGGGTACCAATATTGTAAGCCATATTTGCCGATCGGGTAGCCGTTTCCGCCCCGTTGGCGAGAGAGCGCGGAGAGCATGGCGCCTTCGAAACCGAGAGAGAGCATTTCGTCCACGGTTCTTTTCAGGTGATTTGCGTGTTCTTCTCGGGTCATTTTGAACTCTTCGACGACGGATTTCGCGGACATGCTCTGAATTCTTTTCAAAAAAGGTTCCACGCCGGATGGGAAATCGAAACCGACGTATTGGCGAGGGACGTGGCATCGGTAATCTAAAGTGGCCATCGGGCTGACCGACGGTTTCGGCTCGCCCGGACAATTTTGCCCGCACCCGACTATGGCCGAGAATCCAATTCGATTGATTTCGTATTTTTGATGGCCCGGAAGGAGCATGGTGTTCGAGTTGCCGAAGGCACCTTCGCTATCGATCAAAGTAATTTCGCCTTCGTCGCTGAAAAAGACGTTTTGACCGTGGCGGTCGGATTCGGAGAAGAGCAAATCAAACGTCGCCGCGCGAATAACGTTATCGTGGGAGATATTTTTGAACGCGCCAAAGTTAACCGTCGGATCTAAAGTACCCAAAACGGCTTCGATAGACACGCCCGGGGCTTTCTCGTAGAATTGCGCTCTGACACCTTTTTGCAATTTGTGTCCGCCCGTGGAGAAGCCGTCCCACGGCAAGAACGATTTCACCTCGACGGTCCAAGATCGAGGAACGACGGAGGATAAATTCGCCGCGTGGGCGAGTTTATCCAAAGAAGAGATGAACTTAAAGTTACAATCTCCGAACCCGTATCGTCCTCCTTGGACGTGACATTTACCTCCGTATTTGCTTAAATTAATTTTATCATAATCGCTACATTTGGACGGCACGCCCGACTTTGGATTGTCCGGCGTTTGAGCGTATTTGCCAAAGTTACACCACGCCTTCACAAACACGGTCATCTCCGCGTCCGCTTCTTCCAACTCTTCGTGATGATTGACGCCAGCGCTGATTTTGTCTTTTTTATCATCGTCTTCATCGTTGTTCTTCTTAAAGTCGTTGTCGTCGGAGAGTAGAAAATCTTTCTTCAAAATTTTCCCTTTCAAAATCGCGGCGCCGCTCGCGCCGCTGAAGACTTGGACCGATTTTCCTTTAAACTCCGCGCGTTTTATGATCCGAGAGAGGCGCACGTTGCACCCGTAACATTCTTTGCAGTGTACCGGCTTTTTCGTGTTACTTTCATCCTCCATATCCTCTTTGCTCACGCCTGGATTACCTCGAATCTCTTGGTGCTTATTCACCTCCACGCCGTCCACCGGCGCGTCTCCTAAATGACACAACTCGCACGTGTCGCACGAATCGTACGTCCCGTAGTCAATTCTAACGATTGAATCTTCGTCCGTTCGTATTGGTGCATGTACGTTTGGATTCTTCGGATCCTCCTCCTTAATTTTCTCAATCATCACCTTCCGTTCGAGCGAAGGATCTTTCGTGTACTCTTTAATCTTCTTCTCTTCTTCAAGCGCCGCCGGCGTCTTGCCCAATTCCGGTCGCACGTCCGTGAACGTTTCCCCGTTCTTCTCCGCTTCCGTCTTTGCAAAATCAGTCATCGCGGCTAAGATTTCCTGTCTGCGTCGCGCGCTGATCTCTTTGAAGAGAGAGGTTAATTTTTTGTTCTCCTCTGCTTCGTTTTTTCCTTCTTCTTCTTCTTCGTTGACCCCGGCGGGGACGACGACGACTTTCGCGTCGTTCGAAGTCTCCTCTTCTTTTTCCACGTTTTCTTCGACGCCCCGATTGTTTTCGTTGTTTTCGAAATTCTTGTTCTCATCCTCTTTCCTCTCCGACGGCGAAGAAGACAAAGACGAAGAAGAATCCACTTTTCGGTGGTCGTCTTGTTGTCCTTTCGTCGTCGTCATCATCTTCCTTTCTCGCAAACGTTTCCTCACCTCTCGATGGTGCCGGTGGAAATTCACGATTGAATTCGTCCCTTCGTTGATAGTAGTAGTTTTGCTCCCACTGCTGCTCCTTTTTTCCGCCTCCTGCGCTTCCGCAGCCTCCACCAAAACCACCGGGAACGGGAAGAAAGAAATCATTTTTGCATCGTCGTCTTCCCCGTGAAAAGCGCTTTTCATTCGTTCGTTGCTTTCATCGAAGAAAAAGAAGAAGAGCGACGATGAGAATACCACCACGAAAAGCATCGAGTAAAAGCGCGAAAAACGACTCCTTTTATCATCGCCTTGTCTTCTTCTTCTCCGAGGTCTTTTTTTCTTCTTCGCATCGTTGTCACTCGTCGTTCTCATCGTCGTCGCACCAACACTCCTCTACGACTCCTAAAAATGAAGATTTGCTCTAAAAATAAAAAAAACGCTCGCTGAGGGGTCGGTGTAAAAACTCACTTCAGATCAGACCAAGAAACTGCTATGGAAAGTCCAGCTTTTAAAGAATTTCTCAAACAATATTGGAATTTAAGAACTCATGACGAGAAAATTCAATACAATCCAATCGATGTCAAATCATTAGTAGAGAAGCAATCATACAAATACAATACTCACTGGACTGATCAAAATCAGCATGTGAAAATTCATATGGGCTTTTTTTTTAAAAAAAGTTTCGACCGCCACAAAGAAACGTTCGCCGGAAGACACAAGTCTCTCTCCACAACTTGGAAGATACATCTGTGACTATGAACCACGCGATTTCATCTGTCTCCTCCTCCTCCTCCTCCTCTTTTAAAGCGACGACGACGATGAAGAAGACTGCTTCCGCTGCTTCGAGAAGGGTTTTTAATACTGTCGTCGTCTTCGCGCCAAAAGGACAAAACCAATTCTCGACGACGACGACGACGAGAAGCGCGAAGACTTCTGTCGCGATGACGATGATGTCGTCGAAATCCAAAAACTCTTCTTCGTTCGGTTTTGGTCGACGGTGTTTGACGTCACAACGATCAAAGAGTCATCACCTGCGGAATAATACTTTTACGAAACGCTTTTTTAAAGCCTCCTCCTCGTGTGCTTCTTCTCGCGTAATAGTCGCCGCTGCTGCTGCGAGTGCAAAAGAAGCGACATCGATGACGCCGGAAGAAATCGCGTCTCAGCCTCGATGGGAACTCGAGAGACACTTCAAGTACGATTCCCCGAACGACGGGCAAATCGATCGCGAGATGGATGCGATCGAGACGCAATGTAAAGAGTTCAAAGCGAAATACGAAGGGAAGTTGAAAGCGGGTGAGAATAATTTGTTGTTGGAAGCGATCGAGATGTTTGAGGAAATTGATGTGCAGTTGACGAGAGCGTTGTCGTACGTTTCGTTGGCGTCGGATACGCGATTGGAAGATGCGAAGATGCAGCAAAGAAAAGCGCAACTGATGCAACGGTACGGGTCCTTTCAAGGGAATTTTTTACAGTGGTTCTCGTTGGAGATTGCGAATTTGGAGGAGGAAGACGTTGAAAAACAATACCTTTTGCACGACGGAAAGTTGAAAACGAAGTATAAAGCGTTCATCGAGGAAGAGAGACGGTCGAAACCGTATAATCTTTCCAAAGAGGTGGAACGCGCGTTGACGGTGAGATCGGCTTTCGCCGGGAAGAGGCAAGTGGTTGAATTTTACGGCAACGAGTTGAGTCGTTTACGTTTTCCCATGAAAGATGATGAGAGCGGAGAAACGAAGGAGGTGAACATGGAGGTTTTGTTGGCGAAGATGACTTCGAGTAAAGACACGAAGACGAGGCGGGAGTGCATGAACATTTTGAACGAAGGATTGCTAAAGTTTGAGAGAACGTGCGCGTTGAGTTTGAACATGGTGGCTGGGAGCTGGCACATCGAAAATACGGAGAGAGGGTTTAAGAATTTGCGTTCGCAAAGAAATGTTTCGAATAATGTTCCCGATGAAGCCGTAGACTCTTTGTTGACGGCGGTGAAAACGACTGGCGTGGATTTGTGCAAGAAGTATTATCGATTGAAGAAGGGTATTTTGAAAGAGACCCAAGGGTTGGAGGAGTTTACTTGGGCCGATCGCAACGCGACTATCGATATCGGCACCGGGTCTGATTCGTACAGCTGGGAACAAGCGGTGCAGATTTGCAAAGACGGGTACGAGAAGTTTTCGCCGACGATGGCAAAACATTTCACTGACATGGTCGAAAGCAAGAGAATCGATGTCCCGGCGGCGGATGGAAAACGAGGCGGCGCGTACTGTTCGTCCTCCTATGGGTGTGGTCCGTTCCAATTGTTGAACTTCACTGGAACCCAAAGAGACGTTGCAACTTTGGCGCATGAATCCGGACACGGCGTGCATTTTATTTTGAGTTATCAGCAAGGTATCCTTCAGTATCATCCTCCTCTCACCTTGGCTGAAACGGCGTCGATTTTCGGCGAAATGATTGTTTTCAGAGACTTGTTGGAGAGAGCGCCGTCGGACCAAGATCGATTACAAATGATCATGGGTAAGTGCGACGATATCATCAACTCCGTCGTTCGTCAGTGCTCGTTTGACGCGTTTGAGGCAAAAGTGCACGAAAAACGACAAAACGGCCAAGTGACGCCGGAGGAAATGACCGAGGCGTGGAAGGAGTGCATGGTTGATTACTACGGGGAGGAAGGCGACGTGTATGATTCGTACAAAGACACTTCGCATTTGTGGGCGTACGTTTCGCACTTCCACAACGTGCCTTTTTACGTCTACTCTTACGCGTTTGCCGATTTAGTCGTCGGGGCCTTATACGGGGTATACGCCAAGCAACCGGAAGGTTTCGAAGAGAAGTTGTTGGATTTGCTCTCGGCGGGAGGAACCAAAGGATTCGTCGAAGCGTTGGCGCCGTTTGGATTAGATCCGGCGTCGGATACATTTTGGAGTGATGCCTTAACCGCGCATTTAGGCGGTCTGTTGGACGAAGCTGAGCAGTTGGCGAAGAAGTTGAACTACCAAAAGTAAACGAGAGAGAGAGAGTAAGAGAGATTCTGTAGCAGCATCAGTATCAGCAGTAAATGAAAGGCGTGTATATAAATAATATATTGCTCATTCATTCGGATGAGAATCATAAAAAGAATATCAATTAAATTTGCACTTTTCCCATCTTCTCTTGAACTGATTTTAGATACGTTTCGTGCAATTTCACCTGCGCTTGATACAGTTTTTGCAACTTTTTCGTTTGACTTTTCGTCACTTCTGATCCGTCCTTCATGGTTAAAGGCATCCCAGTTTCGGAATCAAAGGACCCGTACATGTTTTCATTTTCGCCTATTTTAAACATCTCTTGAGGCGCAACTTTCGCTTTTTGCCCCTTCTCCTCTTCCTTTCGTTTCTTTTCTTCCGCCAGCTTTTGCTTCGCCAGTAGTTTGCGCTCTTTTTCTTCCTCCTCGCGTTGTCGTTCTTTTTCCAACTCGCCCGGGGCGTACAGTTTCCATAAAGCGTTGCCATCAGGTTTGTCGTCGAGTTTGATGCCAATCGTTGGAAGGACGACGTCGCGAAGTTGATCGCAGAGACCCAAGATTGCGCTTGGAGAGAGCTCTTCTCCTTTGGCGAGCCTTCGGATTTCGTCGCGGAAGGACGTGAGCGCGTCCAACGTTGGCGCTAAAATTTCCTCTTTCGTATCATTGCTCGTCGCAGCACTCGTAGTCGCCGTCCCATTACCTCTATCACCCTCAATGCCCGTTTCAATATCGGTAAATCCTAACGGCGCGTTCGCTTCGCCGGAAATTCCCATGCAATTTAAAATGTACGTCACGTATTTCGCCACACTCTCGACTAAAAACGGTCGCAAAGCGTGGTTTGCGTCTTTTTCAACCGACGCCAAGTACGTGTTGAACTCTTTTACCATTGCTAACATAGAGGAAATGACACTTGAGGTGTTGATGTTATCTAATAAGCTCTCGTGGACTTCCTTTTGGCACGCATCGAAAGCATCGGAAAGCTTCTTTTCCAACGGGAGCCAAATTTGATCTTTATCGCACGCGTACTTTGTTCGTCTCAACGCACCTTTAACGGAGTGAAAAAACTCTGCGAATGTCTTTTCTACCCCAATAGCGGCATCCATTTGCTTAAACGTTGCTCCTTTACCTTCCTCTTTGGATATAATTGGCGTTAACTCCATCGGATCCGACCAATTATGTAATAGAAACAAAAACCGTAATTGTCTCGCCGAATATGTCTTCAACGCCTGACGAATAGTTATGAAATTCTTCAAGCTTTTTGACATTTTCAAACCGTCGATGTGCAAATGTCCGCTGTGCGCGAAGAAGTTCACCCACTGCTTGATGTCATAATGTGCCTCGCTTTGTGCCAACTGATTTTCATGGTGCGGAAAACTCAAATCTATGCCTCCTCCGTTGACATCCACGTACTTTCCCAACACGTCCGAGCACATCGCTGAACACTCAATGTGCCACCCCGGTCTGCCTTCTCCCCACGGACTCGGCCACGATGGTTCGCCTTTTTTCGATTTCTTCCAAAGCACAAAATCGAAATCGTTCCTCTTTTCTGATTCGGCTTTCAATAACGCGCCTTCGCCGTCCATCGCCGCTTCGACGTCGTCCAAAGCCGATTTCTTCAGTTTCGCATACTTATGATTCTCGCTATTTTCAAACGCCGTGACGTCAAAATATACGCTCCCGTTGCTTTCGTAAGCATAGCCGTTCTTTATGATACCTTCTATGTACTCCACAATTTGTTTCGTATATTCGCTCACTCTGGTCAAACAATCTGGATTTTTCACCCCTAACAACCGCATGTCCTCCATAAACTCCTTCTCGTAAAACTGCGCGAGCTTCAAATACCCAGTCTGAATTGACCAGTCTTTTCCACCATCCACCGATGCGGTGAACGACGACGAACCGTCCTCCTCCTCTTCATCGTTCGAAAAACCATCTCCAACATCCAAAATCGAACCGTCCGTGTCCAAAGCCTTCGCTCTCAACGCCTCCACCTTCTCGCACAACTCCTTCAACGGCGCGTTCGTCTCCACCGCCTTTTCAATCTCCGCGACGAGATTCTTCACGGCCTCATTCTCTTCCTTCATCAGTGCTTTCTTCGCTCGACTCATCACAAACTCCGCTCTCCGTTTCTGCGCTCTCAAAATAATCTTATCGTCGATATCGGTCACGTTCATCACGAACCGAACCGAATACCCAAAATAATCCTGCATGACTCTCCTCAAAACGTCAAAATTGATGTAGTTTCTCGCGTGCCCCATGTGCGCGGAATCGTACACGGTTGGACCGCATATGTACCATCCTATGCGATTCGGAGAGAGCGTTTGGAACGGTGTTTTTGTCTTCGTGAACGTGTTCAGAATCGAGGGCGGTTGGCGGCCTGACGATGATGATGATGATGCCTTTTTTTCTTCTTCTCCCAACTCTTCTTCCCGTTGTGGTTGTTTTGATGATGAAAATTCGTCGAGTTCCCACCACGCGGTCGGGGCGCAGCAGATGCATGACGGACCGGAGAAGGACAAAAAATGTTGTTGTTGTTGTTGTTGTTGTTTCTTCGAGGCGGAAAAGGCGCCGCCACCTCCCGTGCTTTCGCCGGACATGTCTCTCTTTTTTAGTAGTATAAGTAGTGTGTTTCCGTTTTGTGGTTTTTTTTCCAAAAAGTTTTATTTAGGATTTTCTTTGTAATCACATCTCACACAAAAATCTCTCGCGATAAAGACGACGAGAGATGTTATTAGCAGTAGCGACGACGACGACGACGATGATGTCACCACCACCACCAACAACAACAACATCTTCGTCGTCGTCGTCGTCAAAGTGGAAAAGCGATTACTTCGAATGCAACAACGCTTCGGCGTTGCGAGTGCTTCTCAAAATGCCCAACGCGAACGCGTTGGCGAGACGAGAGAGACACGAAACATCAACGACGCGAGGAGGAAAAGGAGGAGGAGGGGGCGGGAAACGCCGCACGTATTTGATGGAACAGATGCAAAAAGGCAACTCAGCGACGGTAGGAGAGCTCTTTTTGAGCGCGGCTTTGGAGGAAAGGACGAGAAAAGAGCTGTTACTGGCGCGAGATGAGAATGGGAGTTGTTGTTTGCATTACGCGGTGTACGGAGCGTCCGCGGAGAGCATGAAGTGTCTGGAGATGGTGCTTCTCGAATGCGAGCGACGCGGGGAGCGTCTGGATATGGCGGTGAAAGATTTCGTTGACGGGTCTACGCCGTTGATTTTAAGCGCGTTTACGAACGATACGTTTGTCATCGAAAAGACGTTAGAGCTTACGCGTTCCAACGGGCAACAGGATGAGGTGTTGTATGAGAGAGATAACGGGAAAGCGACTATCGCGGGGCACTTGGCACAAAGAGCGAGGGGAAATGAAGGAATGAAGAACGTTTTGGCGAAAGTCATCGCGTATGCCGGTCCAGGCGGGTGTGGTAAATTGAAAAGGGGCGAGAAGGCGTACTTGATGAAGAAGAAGGAGTTGACTGGGCAACTGAGTGAGTTAGATTGCGATGATTTAGTTTTCATAATCAACTATTGGAGATTAGGAAACTTGTTGAACGCCTCGGCGATGACGGAGAAGAAGAAATTGATCGAAATTATTTTGATGGCGACGCCGTGAGACAGGGCGGGGCGCGCAAGGGTAAAATTAGTGGTAGTACAAAGTAGTTACAGTAGTTTATAGTGTCCCGGCGAGCCGCCGACGAACCGATAGTCGACCGATTTCGCGTCTATGAAGTAAAATTTGTCCTTATAGAACTCGTAGCCGCCTCGTAAATCAGCCTCTATACTTTCGTTCGAGGGACCTTGACTCTCACCCGACTCAGACGTGGAAATAAAGTTAGAAAGCGCAAACCCAAACAAACCAGGTTGTTCTAGATATAACCAATGCCCGCAGTCTTTGCATACCATCGTTTGCGCGTTCTTCATCAAAGATCCTACGTACGCCACGCCTTTCCACGGAAATATTTGCGTCTTCTCTCCGACAGCCACGAGCGCTGGCTTCTCTAAGCTCCCAACCAACGGTCGCCAATCCAGATTCGTGTGGTCTGCCATCAGCTCTGCCAAAGCTTCTGGCTTGCAACTCAAAGTGCACATTTTCACTTCTTTCTCGCATTTAAAATTAGATCCTTCGGCTATGCACGCGCGTTCGTTACCATCCGCAAACTCAGACAAGTCGGGACCTTTGAGCACCGCACTTTGCAAATTTTTCAACGACACTTCGTCGAAACACCCGGTGGAACCTAGGCACCAATCGCTTCGAACGTTTTGTAATGGCGCTTGATCGACGAACGTGTAATTCTTCACCTCACTTTCACCGAACAGTTCCACAAAACTCCAGATCACCGCACACCCCATAGAGGTGCCAACGAAAGAAAACTGTTGATTTTCCGTGCAAATCTGTTTCTTCTTCAACCATTGGATGAGGTCGTGCACGTCTTTTGCCAAACGCGCGATGTGAAATTTGCCTTTCGTATCGTCTTTACACCCGTGGCCTCGCAGTCTCGGCGCGAGATAGCACGTTTTTTCGTTGTGTTTCAGCGTTTGCATGCAGAATTGGAAATACTCTGGACCACCGCTCCATCCGTGCAATAGTATCACGACGTTTTCTGGAGCACGCGACGAGGGGGACGAGGAGGAAGAGGACGACGACGCGTTGTTCGCAAAATTACGTCCGCCACCCCATCGGAGGAACTCGATTTGAAACCCGTCGTTTGCAGTCGGATACGCGTCTTCGACTTGCATTATTT
>Ga0114997_10002257_pt1 | contig 15615 bp, 12 predicted proteins | sample ArcticOcean_MG_C_2_FD_87045 | JGI IMG/M metagenome (GOLD analysis project Ga0114997, IMG submission 87045) | Marine microbial communities from western Arctic Ocean - ArcticOcean_MG_CB4_136 | ecosystem: Environmental > Aquatic > Marine > Oceanic | place: Arctic Ocean: Canada Basin | collected... | reverse complement strand
GTCGAGTTTTCGTCGGAGGAGAGCGCGAAAAAGGTGTCTGGAATGTCCAACGCGTTGGTGTACGAAGGCGCGGAGGTGACGTTGATGTTTAAGAAGGAGTATTTGGAGAAGAAGAAGGAGGAGAAGGCGTTGAAGGCGGAACAGAAAGCGAAGGAGGAGGAGGACAGAGCGGCCAATCCGGAGAAGTACGCAAAGTTGGACGAGGAGAGGAAAAGAGCGGAAAGAGAAGTCGTGATTGGCGATCGTCGTCACGATAACTATAATCACAACAACGGTAGCAAACGTAGCAGAGACGACGATGACGACAGAGGAGGAGGACGACGAGAGAACAAAGAAAACAACGGCGAACCGCGCGAAGAGAAAGAGGTTGTGTACACGCCCGGGATGATTGCGAGAATCACTTTGGGCGAAAAAGCAAACATGGAGTGGAACGATTTCGTCAAGTTTCGCGAGGGCATTAAAAGTGCGTTTGAATCGTACGGTAAAATCAAGTTTGTCGATTTCAAACAAGGCGAAAAGTCTGGTTTTTTGAGATTCGAAGACGAAAAAGTAGCGGCGAAAATCATCGAATCCATACAAGGCGGCAACGCGATTGAAGTGGAAGGCGACGCGTGCGCGATCGAGCTCGTTGGAGGCGACGAGGAGAAGTCGTACTGGGAAGCCATCGACAGACGCGCGAGAGATCGCGATCGACAAGACCGTAACGGGAACAAAAGAGATCATCGAGGCGGCGGCCGAGGCGGCGGCCGAGGAAGAGGTAACCGCGGGCGAGGCGGCGGTGGTGGTGGCGGTAACAAGCGTCACAAGAGCGATTAAAAAGAGAACGGGAAGGCTAGAGAGACACTTTTGTTACTACTATATTAATAAATATTGTTCTATATTGAATTTTGCGATAAGTTTATAATAATTTTGAAACAAACCACGTGATTGAGTCGTATCAAAACGCCGCGTTGCTTTTTTGTTCGACACTGCCATGCAATCGAAAACCATCAATCGATGCTTGAAAATCGCACTCTCCCACTTACCACCGCTTCCGTCTCGGTAATATGCAAACAAGCCATTTCCCTTCTGCAATACCTCTCCAAAGCCTTCGCGTTCTTCTCGTCCCCTTCGTTCATAAACACGTTCCTCCTCAACGATTTCATAAAATCGTCGTTCCCGCTGCTCAACGCCTTATCATACGCCAACGCGGACCCGTAAAAAGACTGCTCCAATTCTTTTAAAGTCGAACGAACTCTCACTTTTACGCCTTCGCGATGGACTCTTTTCTCCACCTCCTCTTGAAACGTGTCGTAAAACATTTGCGAAATCGCCTTCCCGGAATCCCCTTCGCGTCGTAATCGAGCTAAAACTAACCACACGTGCAATACAAACATCGCGTGCTCCGTTCGAAACGAGTGCTCTAATCCCAATATCTCGTAAAATTTCGCCTCGTCGCATCTCTCTACCACCGCTTTAAACAACCGCTGCGACGCTCGATTCTGCACGCTTTCCGAACTATCGTACCCGCCTACTTTCAACATGATGCGCGTATACCACGGAAGACTCGTGGACCGCTTTTCCGGCACCTCAAACACCTCCGAGGTAGACTCGAACGGTATGGCTAACGATTTCGGTTTCGACGTGAACCGAGAGTGTTGGTTTTGATTTTGACTTTGTTTGCTCGAAGAGGAGGTATAAAATTGCTTCGAATTCGATTTCCCCTCCTTTGCAGACGAAGACGAGGACGAAGCTTTCGTGGATTTCCATCGTCTCTGCGCGTGAGGGTCCGCGTTGTCGTCTCTCGTCAAACACCGCCTTTGCCCTCCTCTCTTCTCCAGCGCATCGTCATCGAAATTTGCGTGTTTGCTCAAAAACCTCCTCCCTTTTGTAGGCGCAAAGGTAAAGAAAACATCATCGACGTCTTTGGGGGTCTTCCAGTGACGTCTGAAGATGTTTTTTCCCCCGACACTTCTCTGCTCATGCCGCTGCTGCGGCTGTGAGCTTGAAAAACACGAAGAAGAAGAACACGCGGTGGTGGGGATATCTTGCGCGTGATGCAGAGAGGCCAAGTGCCGGGAGGCCAAGAGTTTCCTCGTTGCCGACGAGGAGCGTCGAAGCATGATGATGACGTTTGAAGAAGCCAAAAAGTGACGCCACCATCGAGAAAAGGTAGAGTATTAAACGAAAAATGACGCGAGCGTATTGAAGACAATTTATAGCATTGAAAGAATGAGCACCATTAAAACGAAGAACTTATATTATCTCTGCGCATCATCGCATTACTTGCACACGTTGTTTATACCTTTCTTTACGGCCAACTGGTAAACTGAAACACCTTCCCGACGATTTCCAAACCCGTCGGAATCTGCCACGTGAACAACGCGACGTTGACGGCGTTCAACGCGATGTGCGCGCTTCTCGCCTTGTCGTTCCCTCTCTGCATCTCCGGCACTAAACCAGCGGCGGCGGCCCACAACGCCACGATTCCCATGCCAGCGTACAAGTGCGGCCCAGGGAATAACTTCCCGACGCGAATGTACGTGTTCATCCCGCCTTCGATGGCTAAGCACGTCCCGAACGCCAACAAGAGCGACCCGGCGTTGAAGTGTTTCTCTTTATAGTTCCCAGCGACTAACTCTTTGCGTTCTTTGGTCAGCTCGTCGATTTTCGATTGGTTCGGGTTCGCCGTTTCCGCGTCCGCGCCGACGGGCGAGGACTTTTTCAACTCTTGAATCTCTTCGCCAACCGTTCGAACTTTCCTCCACTGCAAGCCTAAATACCCGGCGTATAAGCTGGTGGCGTACATGATGCCCAGGAAAAACGGGTGCACCAACGCCGCGGTGCGGCCTTCGAGTAAACCGAACTCCCCACCTTTCGCGAACGCGTCTTGCGCGGACAACACGATGGGAGAAGACGCGATGGTGGCCAATAAAGCCGTGCGACCGACATCTTCAGACGACGACGACGTACACGACGACGACGATTTCTTCTCGCTGCACCTCATCATCACGGAGTGAGTCGACGACCTTCTGCTCGACGACGACTCCGCGGAAGACGACGAGCGCTGCTGTTGTTGTTTCAAGGAGTAGCCACGAAGGCAGCTACTTAACGAGGTCGCAGTACTCGTCGCGCTCAACATGTTGGTTTCAACTTTAGATATGTGTGTGTGTGTGTAAAACGCGCGCGCGTGGATGTGTAAAATAAAGACGTACGTATTAATAAAACGTCACCCCACTCGAACGCTTTTTCGCAGAAACGATGATAAATTCGCGGCCTGGAATCGTTCTCACCTCTCACCGTCTGTCCGAGAGGGGAAGTTTCGGGTGTTTTTGGTCCAAAACTTCGTTCGCCTTCTTCGCGTGTTTTTTGGTTCAAATTTTTTCTTCCTCACAGTTTTTCTCCGTTTTTTCTCTCGTCGCGTTTCCTTCTTAATTATAGAACGAGAGGGTAAAAAGAGACCACCTTTCGCGGCGTTTGATCACAGAAAAAGTCATCTTTTTGCGCTTTTCGCGATACTACGAGCAGCACTGTCCCTAGTCAACGACGACTCTCGATTTTTTGTTTTTGAAGAGAGAAAACAGAGAGAGAGAGAGAGAGAGACACGCGTGGGAAAATTTAAAAACATCCGAGAGGGGTTTCAATTATTTTCAAATTCTCCCCGTTAGAATACGAAGCATCGGAAAGAAGTAAACGAAGAACACAAGAAGACAATAATGGTGAAAGTCCGGTTAAAATCCCCCGCGGAATTGAAAAAGATCGAAGAGTGGCTCGCGGACGCGGCGACGGATAAAGCCTTAGAAGCGAAGGCGACGTATACCGACCAGATTCAACAAAACATGATGTCCTTTCAATTGATTCGAATGTGCGAATCCGTGACGGAAACGCTGAGCAAAAACGTGTTCGTCAGCGGGAGAGAACCGCGCGCGGACGACGACGAGGAGGAGGATTTGCAGGAAGACGAAGAAGAGCTACGAGTGAAAGAGGAAAAACGGTTGAAAGAGTTAATGCGTGATCCAGAGTTGGACGAGTTGGAAAACGAAGTCGCGGAGTTGACCGAGAAGGTTGGAGAGCAGCGCTTGACTGGACCGGCGAGAGTGTTGCAAAACTTGGAGAATAGATTGAAAGACGAACGGATGGAAATCGAGGCGAAAAAGAACAACAACAACAACGAAGAGAACGAGGAAGGAAAAGAGGACGAGGAAAACAACAAGAACATTTTAGCCGCGGCGAACATCTCGGAAGAAGAGCTGAAAGAGACGAAGAAGAAGCTGACAAAGTCTTTGGCCGCGATGCCGGTGGCGAAGGAGAGGTTGCAGAAAGCGATGGAGAAGTTGGCGAGGTTGACGAACGAGATTGATAATCAAAGAACGAGAGCGCCACCGGGGACAATTGAGAGGGCAATTGATGCCGCACCAGTGCTCGGGTTTGACGACGACGTGACCACAGAGGAGGCGGTTGCGTTGAGAGCGAAGAACGAAACAAGAAGACGACTTGCGAGAGAATTGAAGCCGCTCGGGCGATGCTAATGCGTTTGATTGTGTTACCTGTAAGTTTATTATTAATATATATATAATTCAGTGTTTAGTAGTAATTACATGTGTGTATGTGTTTCTCTCTTTCTTTCTTTCTTACCTTTCGTCTCTCTATTGTATAACAAATTATCTGCGACCGCGACGCGAAGGCTTTTGCACCGGGACGACGTCTTCAATGCTCTCTTCTTCGTCACTTGTTTTCAGTTGCTGCTGCTGCTCGGCGTCTTCCATGTCCGCGTCTACCGCTTCACCTTCATCCGCGGTAGTGGTGATCGTTTCTTCTTTGCTCTCCTCGTTTTCGACGATCTTTGCAAAGTCTTTCTTCGTTTCTAAGGTTCGTTTCTTCTCCGAGCCAGGCGTGGAATTTGCGTTCGTCTTGCGCGTTTTGTTCGATCCGGGAGTCGCGCCGGCGAGCTCCGAGTCCGTCTCGATTTCGTCCTCTTCCTCGAACGAAGTTTCCGTTTCATCTTCTTTCGCAGCTTTCCTAGCCGCAGCCTTTCTCCCTCGTTCAATTTTTGCCGCGCTTTTACCCAGCGATCGCACGCGTACGACTTCGATGAACTCTTTAAAGCTCAACGAGCGTTTGTCGGATTCGTCGACGTGCTCCAGCTGCTTTTCGCACGCCTCCAAGACGTTCTTCGCGTCGACTTGTGAGATTTTCGGAATGAACGCCGACACCGCGTATTCTAAGAAGGCAAATCGTTCAGGCTTCAACGGTACCAACGCGTAGTTCACGCAATCTGCGGTCATCACGCGCACGACCAAGCGGTCTCTTTGCACGGACGGGGAGAAGATGCTCGCGATGCGCGTCGCGAGGTCGCGCAAAAAGTCAATCGCTCTTTGTGCGATGTCTTCGTCTGCGTCCTTATCTTTCATCGCGTTTGATACCACCTGGTAAGCATCCGCTAGTGCCATGAAAATTGTTCTTGCGAGGTTTTTCTGACTATCGCGACGTAACTCTGTCATAAAACCTTTGATGGCGGCATCCAAGTGGTCCCCGCCGATGGCAAAGTTCGAAATGAACGCCGGCGCGGCTATGCTTCCGCTCGAGTGATCGCCGCACTTGGCGTCTACTAGAGCTAACTGATATCCAATTTTCGCCGCGTTGACGTCGGCATCTAAATTCTCGTCTTCCGGCGTCATGATTTTATCCGCCGCACGCCACGCCGCCGTCATCATGTTCGGCGGTAACGAGATGGACATCTTCCCAGCCATCTTGAGATACAAGACGGCATCGGCAACGGCAGCCGTGCAGTTACGTCTGATATCTGCGACGACTTTTGCGCCATACTGACCAAAGAGTTTGTCCACATTTTCAGCTAAACGAATCAAGCTCGTCAAAGATTTGTCGCGCGTGTTTTGAAAAGAGAGGATGTCGTCATCCGTCACGCGCTCACTTTCAGCTTCGGACAAGTCGATCCCGCGCCAAACCATCTCGTACATCACCCCCTCTGCGAGTAACACCGCGGAAACTGGACCGACTCGGACCTCTTTCGAAAGTTTTTTTTCGCCATCTCTGAGGACGTTGCGTGAAACTTCGTCCAATAGTGTCGCCATCGCTTCAAAAACCGCTTCGCCTTCGAGCTTAGATAATCTCGCGTACTTGAGAAGCGCCGTGACGCGCAACAGCGCGCATTTCAAAATGAAACCGTCGCCATTATCTTCGCTGACGATGAACTCATCGTCTTCATCTTCGTCTTCGTCGACATTCACAGTTCTGTTCACAATTGCGCTCTTTGCTAACTGCGAAAGCTTCTCGCCGAGATGTTTGGCGATGGAATCGAAAACTTTGACCGCAACGCTTCTCGTGCCTTCATAGCCGTCGTTGGCGCAAAATGCGATCGCTTTCGCTGCACTATTTAAAACCTTCGAATCCACGCGTTTGAATAAGATGTTCTTCACGGTTTCTAACAAAGCTTGATACTCGCCGTCTCGTTGTCGCAACGGGTAGTGTTCAAGCTTCATGTAAGGGATGATTTCCAACAGCGGCGCCAAGACTTCGTCTTCGACGGAATATTTCTCCAACAACGTCGGGAGATGCGTGGTGAACGCGAGCGTGATTTTTTCTCTGCTTTGATCGCACGTTTCTCTGTCGCGTTTGGTCATGCTCATCTTTGCTGGCGTCGGTACATTCGATTTCGCCAACGCATCGGCGATGATATTTTCCATTTGCGATTTCTTCACTGCTCGGAGCGTCAAGTTTGCGAGCGCGGCGGCGTCCGCGATGTCGCTGCAAAACTCTTCGTCGCTCAACTTCATAGCCAAGAATTCAAACGAGTGAAACAGAGGCATCTCATCCCAAACGGCGTCGATGATTTTCGAGTGCGTTTCTAAAGCGTCGTCCACTGCAAGATGCTTCGCGTGCGTCGTGTTTGACAAAATTTTCACCAACTCCAAAACGCTTTCCAGCGTCTCGGAAGCCGTAAGTTCGCCGACACCCAAGCTCGTATCGAAATCTTCGTCTTCCATCTCGTCGTAGTCTTCGTCATCGCCAAACATATTGCCTCTTTTCTCCCCCTCGTCTTCTTCTTCGTCTCCCGTGCTGTTCTCGTCGTCCTCGTTTCGTATTTTTTTGTTCGCTTTCCTTTTCGGCTTCTTCGCCGCTTTCGCTTTTTTCTTCGCCGCTGGTTTCTTCTTTTTGCCATAAGCGCTCGTGCGAGTTTTATTGTACTGCTCCAACAACGACGGTAACATTTTTGGTAACACTTTCGCCGCGGTAACCCGAACGCTTTCGTTTTCTTCCGTCAGCAAGTGCAACACTTCGTTCATCGTATCTGCGTCGTAAGTCTCGTACTCGCGCAACTGCGATACGACGAAAATCGCTTCGCACGTCACCATAGGATCAGCGTCGAATAAAAGCTCCTTAATGCGCGCACTAAATCTATTCGTAAAGCCATCCATAATCGACGCCTTCGTCCCGTCTGCGTATAAACGTCGCAAACCTTTCAAAACCTCCAATCGCACCAGTGGCGATTTGTCGTTCATGGACCACCCTAAATATTTCAAGTAAAAATCCGTCAAAAACATGAACGGGTACTCCAACATCCAGTTCGACACAGCCGCCATGCAACCCGCGCGAATTTGAGGGTCGTAATCGCGAAATCGTCCCGTAAAAACACCGTTAAACATCTCTTTAATCATCCCCGAGGCCTCGGTATTCTTCGAGCACTGGTCCATGGTTTTCTTAATCGCCTCCGCCTCTACCTTGGCTTCTTTTCGTTTCGACGCCAACGCGTTATCCAACTGTCTTTGCTTTAACGCCGCTTGCTTTGATTGCGACAAGCACGCGTTCACCAATCCGGAAATAACATTCAGCCCCATCCCCGTTGCGACTACTCTCATCACTCGAGCGGTTGAGTTTGAACACGTGTGAAAAATCTCCCGAAACATTTCAAACATGGTATCGTCAAACAAGTCTCTCGAATCGATCGTTTCTCTCACCACCGCGCGCATGAACAAACTCAAATCGTCCTTAAAGTTCCTGTATAATTTCCCTTTCCCCGCCATTGGATCGACCGGGTTCACGTTACCTTGTCTTAATTCATCCTCGATTCTCTTCATAATAATCGCGCACTCCGAGTTCATCAACTCCGGCTTGTAAATTTTCGCCTTGCAGCCGCTCGCTTTCGTCAACAAAGTATACATTTCCGCCGCCGCAGACGCCTGATCTTCTTGGTACCGCGTCGTCCACTCCGCGGCTAATCGGTTCGCTTTCTCCTCCGGCAACTTTTCTTTCTTCGCGAGCCATTCGAACAAGCCTTGTTCTTCTTCCTCTTCTTCTTCTTCTTCCTCCATCTCGTCCGCGCCACCCTCGGCTTGCTGTTGCGGCGTCGCCGCGACGACGAGCGGTAACTGCGGCCGCTTTTCCTCCGCGTCTTCCTCCTCGTCCTTCTCTTTCACCACCACCGGTGGGATTTCTTTCTCTTCTTCCTCTTCCTCGTCTTCTTCTTCTTCTTCTTCTTCTTCTTCTTCCTCCTCCTTCTTCTTCTTCGCGCCACTGCTCGACGCGTTTTTATTCCTCGTCTTCAAAATCGACTTTTGCGGTTGTTTTCCTCGTTCTTTCTTCGTCAATTCTTCCTCCTCCTTTTCCTCCTCCTCTTCCTTTTTCATCCTCGACGACGAAGGTCCTCCTCGACTCCTCGATCGCGTTCGTTTCAAATCCAGAGTCTTCTTCTTCTCTTCCTCGACGACGTCGGATCTCGCGCGACGATTTCGGAGACTTCCTCGCGTCGACATGATGATTTTCGTAGTAAAATCGTACAAAAAAATAAACAACAAACCCGAATCTTCTCTGCTCCTCCTCTTCGAAAACAACACACAGAATAATTGTTCTCGCCCTTTCTCGCTCGCTCAAAACTTCTTCCTCTTTCTCGTTGCTGTTATTGTGTTGTTGTTGTTTTATGCGCGCGCGTGTGTTACTGTCGTTTGCAGAGAGAGATTTGAGGAGAGGAATTTCTCTTTTCAGAGAGGTGTTTGGTTTTTTAAATTTTTTAAATCTCGCCTCTTCTCCGCGTGCGCTTTCTTTTGGCGGGAAACTGATCAGGCGAAAAAAGAAGCAAAAATTTCAATGAAAAGTTAACAAAATTCTTCTTCAGGCAAAAAAGCACACCTCTCGAGGAGATCCATCTTTTGGGCAATTAATTTCCTCTTGTTTTGGGCATCCACACAAAAAAGAAAAAAAATATATCAAACTCTACTTACTCTCTCTGAGAGAGAGAACGCGTTGTTGTTCGACTTTCGATGATACCGACGACGACGTTCTCTTCAACGGGCAAAACGGCGTCTTTGTGCGTCTCGTGTTTTTCTTCGTCGCAACAAAAGAAGAAGAAGACGAAGAAGGAGGTACGATTGCGCATTTCGTGACACTCGTACACGTTTTCGTGCAACGTCATTCGTCTCTCTCGTGTTCTCTCTCTCGAACGCTCTCTCTCTCTCTCTCTTTGGAACGAGGGAACTGACTTTTGTTGTCTTTCATCCTCTCACTCTCTCTTTCTCATCAGGAGGTATCGAAGAAGAGGAGCAGCGTCATCGTCCGCGCGGCGAGTAAAAGTAGCGGTAATAATACTAATCATAATAACACCACCACCAACAACCACGCTTCTTCCTCCTCTGCGGAGAACAACAACAACCGCAAAACGCAAAGAGCCTATCGGGTTCGATCGACCGCAACGAACGATTTGCAGCAGCAACAACAGAAACCGCACGCGTCGTATAGGGAAAAACACGGGTATAATTGGACGTATGGTGCCGCAGAGGACGACATAAACGACGACGACGACGAGAGCGATGAATACGGATCGTCCTTTTCTTCGGTGTCCGAAGCGGACGCTCGCGAAGCGGCGAGGAACTGGTTGTGTACCATCGGAAGACAAGGTCAAACGTCGCCGATTGATTTCGAAAAAGCGCAATACAACGCGAGGCGAGGCAAACGTGTCTCCGAGGAATTTAGAGGTACGTTGTTAGACGATCCGTTCACGAATAACCCGAAAGTGTTCGAGTTTATGAGAACGCGGAGAGGCCCGATGGTCGGAAAGCTCGGGAAAGCGTTGAGGCACGTCCACGGCGACGAGGCGTACGAATCGTATTTAGGCAAGCACGTGAATCGACACATTCGATTGGCGAGAATATTGAAGTTATGGAGAATAAACTTCCACATTCGTTTCGGAAGAGAACCCGGGTACGACGACATGCCGTCGAACTTGAAAACGTTGGAGTTGCAATACATAAACATCGGCTTCAAGCTTCGCGAACTCGACGGATAAAAATAAATAATCGCGGAAGGAGCTTTGTACCATATCATCAAATAGGAATGTTGTAAAATAGTAATTATAATATACACCGTAGCGCTTTTATGTACAACAATGCTCTGCTACTTTGTATCGTTAATGTTATGAATCTCCACCGCCACGCTCACGTTCGGCACGACTCTTCCGTCTCGCAACTTCACCGGCGGGTTCTCCACCACCACCAACTCTCTCTCCTCTTCTCCCACGCTACTCTTACTCGCGCTGATCTTCACTCCTTCTCCTTCCGCGGCTATACCAGCTGTATTCGTCACCACGTGACACGCCCCGCAACTCACGCTCGTCGCGCCTCTCGTGTACATCAACGTCACCCCGCACCCGCGACAGCGACAGTGCGAAACGTCCTGCCTTTGCACTTGCCCACCACCATTCCCGTTGTTTGAAGCGACTCTATTTATGGTGTGACACAACGCGCACTGCACTTGCGTCGCGCCCAGATTGAACATCAATCGAACCGTACACCCTTGACAGTGGATGGCGGCCATTTCTCGCGCGTTCGCTCCTCCTTGGTTGTTTCGAACAAAACCACCCCCAGCGTTCGACGACGACGACGACGAGAGGGGGTTGCCTCCTGATGATGATGACGATAAAGCAGCGCACGCGGTAATCGCGGAACACACCGCACATCTCACGAACTGCGCCGACGGCGGGTGCACTAAAACCGTGCCGCACCCTCGCTGTTGCGGAGTGCCTAAACACGTGATTCTCGGCATGATTCTCGCGAGTGTATTATCTCTTTTTTTTGTGCGGGGAAAAAGGGGTTCGTCTCTCGGCAGAATCTCGTCATTGGAAAAAGAGGAGGTTTCGAGAACAACAGAGCAACACCGCCGGCCCAGAAAGAGAGAGAAAGAAAAGGAGAAGACTTTACGCGAGAAGAATATGCCCGCTGCTGCTGCTGCTGCGCGCGTCACTCGCTCGAGCGCTGCGAATAAAACTCGTCGTGCGGGGGAAAAAAGTAATCAAAGTCGTCCTCCCATCATCGCTCCGATTGAGGATGAGGAGGACAAAGATGATGATGATGATGTCGACTCGGACTCAGACGACGCGCCACCGGAAGAAGTCACTCGCGCCGTCGCGGAGAAAGAAACGAGAGAGGAGCAACTCCTGAAGAAACGAGCGAGGGAGACGCAAAAGGTCGCGAAGGAGAGAGAAAAAGAGAAGCGAATGGAAAAAGCGAAAGCGCGAACGGAGGCGGCGGCGAAGAGGAAACGAGAGAAGGAAGAGAAGAGGAAAGCAGAGGAGGAGGAGGAGGAAGGAAAAGAGAACGAACGAGAGGAGGAGGAGGAGGAAGGAGCAGAAGAAGATCCGGACGCGTTCACTGTGGACGACGATATCGTCGATGCCGTCGCCGCGAGCGAGAACCAGTCGAAAGAAAAATACCTGAGAGACTTTCACGATACCAAGTCGCAAAGGAAGAAACGGAAGAAGCAAATGAAACGGGAAAGGATGCGAGAGGAAGCGATGGGACGGGAAAGCGCGAAGTTTACGACCAGAGATGGATTTGATGTCGTGATTCGCTCGAAAGTGGACGAGTTGGCGGAGATGAAGGCGAATCCGAAAGCGGTTGATTTTGCGCGGCAGAGATTGGACGCAAAGCATCGGAGAGACGAGCGAATGCTTTGCGACACGCGAACGGGAAAGATTAAGAATCAGTTCGCGGTGCGATAGCAGCTCTTTTTTTAGTTTGAAAAACGATTTCTCGTTGCATTCTAGTAATTAGTATTAAAACAAGCGTGGTTGTGTAAGCTGCTGCTATCATGAAACTATTTTAAGCGAAATATGTGTTGTTGTCCTATTGTATGAAGAGCTAGTTGTTCTCGTCGTTGTTCGAGTGCAAAGCAAATTCCGAAAACAAGGCGGCGGCAGAAGTTCTCTCTCCACCCGCCGAGAGTCGTTTCGATGTTCGTCTTTTCTTTTTACTCGTCGTCGTCGTCGTCATCGTCGTCTTTGGTAACGAGGAAACTGCTTTCTTCTTTTTACCGACAGACACGGTGCTCGGAATGACGGTGGTTTTTCTTCCCGACGAAGCTTTCTTCTTTGTAGAGGTAGAATCGAATCTGAAGTTTTCGAGAAAATCCACCGTTTTCTTCCCCGTAGCTGGTGTCGCGTTGTCATTGTCGTCGTTATTGTCGAGTGCACTCGATCTGATCTTCGTCAGTCTCGGCGATTTTCGAACTGCCGTGTTCAAAAGAGCACTCGGTGACGCTTCAACCATACTCTTCTTCTTCGTATCCTCCGGAGTATTCTTGGCCGCCGTGCCGTACAAGTCAAACTTTTTCACGACGCGTTTCTTCATTGGCGACTGTAACGATAGCTCAGGCGTGGCGCGATTCATCGGTAACAAAGCGCTGTTATTGGAATATTCGAATGCGTCAAACGTGGACGGCTTTGCGGCGTATCGCTTCAACGCTTCTCGTCTGTTCCTCTCTTCCTCGTCGTCTTTAAGAGCGTTGGCGAAAAAAGTTGAGCGCACAATCGGCCTGTTTGGTTGCATTTTCGGCGCGTTGGAAGTAGTAGCAGATCGCGGCTGATGCTGGTGCTGCTGTCCGAATATCATCGCCCCACCTTCATCTTTTCTATTCGTGAAATAATTGTTCATGGTCATCCTGTTGTTGCTGTTGTTGGTGTTGTTGGTGTTGTTGGTGGTGGTGTTCGTACTAAAGTTTCTGTTACTTTTCGGCAACTCTCTTTGCGAGGGATACGGATTTAAACTCACAGGATGCAGTTTCCCGTTTGCGACGCCTTCGCACACCGCATCGACTCTTCGTTCACCCAAAAGCCTCTTTTCATCTTCCTTGCTAAACCTCAAATTCAAAACGTCTTCGCACGGTACCCCGTCGTCTTCAGCGCAATCGCTCAAGTTCACACACTTCTTCCTCGTGGGACAATACACTAACGCGTGCTTGAACGTAATCAGCGCGTCTCGAAACCCACTTTCGTATTCCTTATCGACCCGAATCCCTTCAAATTTAAACGACCTCAAAGCTGCGCCGTACTCCCGACACTTTCGCATCGCCTGATGTGCCTTCTTCATTCCTACGTTCGGCAAACTCGGCAAATAATCGCATCCGCTCATGCAACACATCTGTAAAAACAAATCCGGCGTAAACTGGTCGAATCGTAACCCTCTGTTCCTCGGTAAATCTTCGTACCGAATCTCATCCCCGATACCGTTATTATCCATTTTATAAAACACGATGGGTACACCATGCGCTAACATATCTGAATCTTCCGTGATGACCACGTCCGCGTACCCGTTCTTACACAGATACGCCAGCTGCGCATCCGCTTCAAAAGGCGCGACTAACACTCGCCCCAGCCCTTCTCTTTCAATCGCATCCATCACTCTCTTCGCCATCTCAAACGTCACGTCCAACGCTTTCCCGTAGCAGTCGAACGCTAGTTTTCTGTTCCCTTCGCTCCACGCCTTTCTCGCCATATCTTTCGCCGCTTCGCGTCTCTGTCGTCTTTGCCTCTCCTCTCTCGCTTTACTCGGCAACGAGGCGCCGTCAAAGACGTACGTTACCTCCGATGAACCGGTGGAATTCTTCAGCATCCTCGCTCGATTCAAAAACGCGTATACGAACACATCTTGGTTCCCGCAGTTTTCAACCAGTTCCCTCGAGCACGAATACGCGCACTTGTGCAACCAACAGTACGAATCGACCGCGATTGTGCTGTTCTTGTGCGCGCTGATGTGCGTGCCAGATTTCGTGATCGATTTGATGTTCAAAAGGAGAGAGGATATGCCCATTATTCTTTCTCTCTTTCTTGATGTGCAAAAGCGTGTCTGCGTGTTTCGTCGATTAGAAAGGGAGGAGCATTCTCATGTGCTGTGCAGGAAAAGGTGTCGTTTTTGTGGCGACGTTTCCGATTTTGAAATTTCTCATCATGAAATCGCAAATCGGCAAATCAACGCCAAAATAGACGACGACGACGTGGTAATAATAATAAAAGTTCTACGAAAAGTATGATGGTACCTTCAATTGATGTTAAATTACAAACTCTTTTGGCAGTGGTGCACCGAACGGGGTGTTTAGGGCGAACGAAATTCGATCTCGAAAACAAAGCTTTACGATTACTTCTTAATCTCGTCGTACGGAAAATAAACCCTCCCCGGCGTCGCGTTGTCGTCAAACAACCCGTCGCCTCGAAGTTTCTCCCCGGTCCCGTCGACGCTCGCGCTCGCCGCGGCAAATGCCACCCCGGCGCCTACCGCGACGCCAACTTTTTTCGCCTTCAACCCCATAACCGTCCCGGCCGCCAGCCCGCCGTAGACGCCGTTCCAAAAGTCATCTTTACCTCGAATGCTTTTAGACAAACACGACGTCCCGGTGTACATGGCCCCTACCGCGGCAAACACTCCGCCGGAATTCGCCATGTACGACCCGGTATTCCTGACCGCCGCGAGCGTTTGGCCTCTTTGAATCGTCAAAGGCGCTTCCGCCCACGTCGCTTTCACCGCCCCGATGATGGAACCGATCCCAAACATCGCAACCGACGCGTTGCAAACTCGCGTGAAGCAATCTAAATCCGACGCGGATACTTTCGGCGGCGGTTGGTGGTCCTCATCTCCGCTCATTTGTTGTCTTCTTTATGTATTATAGCTCTCTGTTTACTCTTTTATATCTCTTTCTCTCTCCGATCGATTTCTCGGGCTCACTCTGATGTACCTCTTTCTCAACAACAACAACAACACAAGATGATGCCACGCGCGTAGTCTTTCCACTTCTCTCTCTCTCCCAAATCGTTCCAGTCGCTTCTCTCTCTCTCTATATATATATATATGAAGAAAGAGCTTTCTTTATTCGCACAAACGCGTTTTTCAAAGGCTGCAAATAATAAGGATGTACAGTGCTTTCCCCAAAACCCCCTCTGGTGTTTGTTTTTGTGTTAAATTTATTACGAGTACTGAAGTCAAAATTTAATTGGTCTTCTCTTCAACACACAATTAATAATACTAATACTACTACTAATAATAATAATACTAACATCATGAGACGAAGAAAGAATCCACATCCTAAACGAGCGGTGAACGCGAGAACGGTTTTGAAGGTGGCGGCGAGTTTGGATGCGAGAGATAAAGAAGAAGAAGAACCTTTGGTGCTGTGTTTGAGGATTCCTGAGGAGGATGATGTCGAGGCAAATCATCAGATACAAAAAGAAGAAGAAGAAGAAGAAGAAGAGGGAGAAGACGACGACGTAGAGCAATTGCGGAGGATTCTGTGCGTGCCGTGTGACGACGATGTCGTGATGGAGCAAAATCATCAGATGCGAGAAGAGGAAACTGCTTTTAT
>Ga0114997_10002256_pt1 | contig 15618 bp, 12 predicted proteins | sample ArcticOcean_MG_C_2_FD_87045 | JGI IMG/M metagenome (GOLD analysis project Ga0114997, IMG submission 87045) | Marine microbial communities from western Arctic Ocean - ArcticOcean_MG_CB4_136 | ecosystem: Environmental > Aquatic > Marine > Oceanic | place: Arctic Ocean: Canada Basin | collected... | reverse complement strand
TGTCGATGATTGTCAAGAATGCCGTCAAAGTTTTACCTGAGCCGGTTGGCGAACAGAGCAACAAGTGATCTCCGGCAATAATCGAGGGTATCGCGAGTTTTTGTGGCCGAGTAAAATCGGGGAATTTCTCCTTAAACCAATTGCGGACAGGCTGGCATAAATAATCCAATAATTCCTCTGTCTCAAGAGGTTGGTCTAGATATTCTATATTCGCCATATTTCTCACCACCGCGTCGCGTGGTTGGAAAGCGTGCGAATTGACTTGATGAACCTTGCGCTTCTAAGCCCATTTCAATCCACGCTTCGACCAGCGGTCTATTTTGATAGTTAGTGGCTGCTCATTAGGGCTGCTGAGCGGGGATATTGCGGAGTCTGCAGGAATTTGGATCTCATATAATGCGTCGGTTGGACAAGAACCTATACAAGACAAGCAGCCAACACAAGTTTCCTCTTTGACAATAACTGGTCTTTTGTTGAATCCGTCAGGGCAAATCGCTAGTGGAAGTAAGGCTTCGAATGGGCAATGAGCTATGCAACGGTCGCAACCGGTGCAATCATCCGCCCGAATGGCAACCATAGCTTGTCCCATCAAATATTATGCCAGACCACCTATGCAATCAAGTTGGCGGCAGGTGGCCTCATGTACCTCCTGTGTAACCGAGCAGAATATGGAGGAGTTTACTCAGGCGCGACTTGGACGGCTCTCCAGTATGTTAAAACGCCGTGGAATCATTCTTCCAGCGTTTGAAATTCATGGCGGCTCTGCTGGCCTTTATGACTTTGGCCCGGTTGGCGGAAGACTTCGTTCAAAGGTGAACCAAACCTGGGTTGAACATTGGCAATCACTCGGTAATATCGTAGAAATTTCATGTCCAACCATCACCCCATATGCAGTACTTGAAGCTAGTGGCCACGTAGGTGAATTCAGTGATTTTTTAACCGATTGTCTCGGATGTAACGAGGCTAGTAGGGCCGATCATCTAATCGAAGATGTCCATCCTAATGCGGAAAGTTTTTCAAAATCTGAATTGGAGCACAGTATTACAAAACTGAATCCTAAATGTCCAGCTTGTGGAGCCAGTGAATGGGGCCCAGTAATGGCAGAGAATTTGATGTTTAATACGCAAATTGGTGCAGGCGCCTCTGGAAGGCCTGGTTTCCTTAGACCTGAAACCGCTCAAGGGATGTTTACATCCTTTACATCGATTTATCGACATTTCCGAGAGCGCTTACCGTTTGGTGCGGTTCAGATTGGCAAAGGATATCGCAATGAAATCAGTCCGCGACAAGGGATGATTAGGTTAAGGGAATTCAATATGGCAGAATTAGAATATTTTATTGACCCAGAGGTTGAAACCAGCCACGACTTCAGCGGTTGGGACCAACCTGTCACACTCATTGCGGAAGGAATTGGCGAGGTTTCAATGACCATCGGTGATGCGGTGCAAAAAGGAATTATTCGCCATGGAACCGTTGGATACTTTATGGCTTGGACCATGGACTTTCTAATCAAAGTAGGAATTAATCCTAAAGGTTTGCGATTCCGTCAGCATCAAGGCAATGAGATGGCTCATTATGCGCAGGATTGTTGGGATGCCGAAATTATTGGTTCATATGGCTGGGTCGAGTGTGTAGGTATCGCACATCGCGGTTGTTATGATTTGGAATCTCAGGAAAAAGCGACAGGTCAGCGCTTGCGAGCATGGAGAACTTTCGATGAACCAAAGGTCGTAAAAACCGATGGCTGGACTACAGATGGAGCAAAAGCCGGGCCTGCATTTAGATCTCTTGCTGGAAAAGTTAAATCTGCAGTCGAAGGACTGGATTTTGAAGCAGTATTCCCAATGACCATCAATATCGATGGTGAGGACGTGGAAATTCTTCCTGAACATGTTAAACGGGTCCACAAGACCGAGAATGTTACCGGTGAATGGTTTATTCCACACGTGGTTGAACCTGCATTTGGGATAGACCGAATAATTTGGCACTTGATCGATCATTCATATATTGAAACTCAAAAGTCTGGCGATAATTATTGTTTGTTAAGTTTGCCAGAAGAAGTCGCTCCAGTCGATGTTTGTGTACTGCCTCTTTATGAGAAGGATGGAATGGGCGAATTGGCTGATTCAATCCATCGAAGTCTTTGCGCAAAAAAAGGTGTTTTCAGTATTTATGATGCTAGTGGCTCCATTGGACGTAGATATGCGCGGGCTGATGAGATTGGGGTGCCTTGGTGCATAACGGTTGACTACGACTCAATAAGCGATAATATGGTCACTCTTCGGCAAAGAGATACTGGGCAACAGAGGCGGGTCGCAATCAAGGACCTTTCTTTTTGATTCAACTGTAAGGTTCAAGAGTTGCCTCAATAACCATCCCGCTAATGGTGGCTAGCGATTGGACCGAACGCTACCGCCCTGCGAGTGAAATCGAACTCGAGGGTAACGAATCCCAACGCAAAAAAATCCGGTCTTGGCTCGACCAATGGGTTCTTGGCCGACCGAAAAAACCCGGAATCCTCTTGATTGGACCACCTGGTGTCGGAAAGACCACTGTGGCAAGGGCGGTCGCTGCTGACATGGGCTGGAATGTTATCGAACTCAATGCTTCAGATGCTAGGAATGCAGGTGCTATTCGTAAAGCTGCGACCCATGCCTCTACCCATGGTTCACTCTTTATGACCCCTGGAGAAAAACCCCCTAAAACTCTGATTCTCTTAGATGAAGTCGACCACCTATCCGGCGGCCTCAGAGCGGTTTCTTCAGAGCGAATTTCTTTTTCTTTACCCGATTCTACCGATCAATCAAAGTCGTTGAAGGGGGATAGTGGAGGGAAGGCCGAACTTTTGGATTTACTTGCAAATACTCGGCAGCCAGTAATCCTTGCTTGCAATGATGAAATGGGACTGTGGGGTCGTTCCTCATCGAATTGGCGCACTGCAAGAGATCGATTCTCTCGCCATCTTAATTCAATAAGATTCGATAGGGCCGGACCTGAGGCATTGCGCCGGATTGCTCAGAGGGTCCTAGAGCAAGAAAAAATAACAGCCGACCCCGGGGCTATTACAACCATGATAGAAAATAATCCTGGTGATTTACGTGCACTTGTGCGAGACTTACAAGTGATGGGAAACCTAGCCAATGGGCATATTGATAAAGACTTAGTACTTCAAAATATAGAAACTGGAACAAGAGATACAAGCATAGAGATATTCCCTGGTCTCGATGCGCTTTACCGTTCAAGAACAGCTCAACAGGCGCTGAAAATCTCTAGATCGCTCGACAAAAGTCCAGAGGACATGATCGCATGGATCTCTTGGAATAATGGGGTTGTGCTAAACGATCCTCCAGCAATACGTCGAGGTTCAAAATCACTCATTCTTGGAGATATGTTACTTACTTCAAAATTTAGAAGCACAGCCCATCGTTCATGGTATTGGGGAAGCCAATTAGCAAGCCTTAGTGCAAGTATTACCAGCAATAAAACCATAGAGGGCAGGATATTCTGTTCTTATCCGGGTTTTCTCCGTCATGGTTCCGCATGGGTTAGAAAATCGGTAATCGATAGATTGGTCGCAACATGTGGCTGCTCTCACAAAACCGCGAGAGAGGAATTATTACCATCGCTAATCGCAACACAATCTGAGAAGGGTAAAGATTTTTCAATCTCCTTAGCTCTTGATCTTTCTCCAGAAGAACATGCTGCAATCTGTGGACTAAAGATTTCGCTGAACTCAACTAAGGAGTTGATGGAAAGATATTCGGCTTTACGTGATACGAAAATATTGCCGGAATCAAAAATAATCATCAGACCTGAACCTATTCAGGAAGAGGAGCAGGTTACAGATTCGGGCCAAAAAACCTTGTTTTAAACATCAGATGCTGAGATTATCAAGATCCATATCGGTATCTTTCATCATCCGCTTCATCTGCTTATTCATTTTGCGGTTTCCACTCATTCCCTTCATCATTTTCCGGCTTCTATTCCACTGTGATATAAGTTCACGGACATCCTTTTCGTTGACACCGGAACCTCTTGCTACCCGACGGATTCTTTCGGCTTTAATCTTAGCAGGTTCATCCTTTTCTTTTGTGGTCATAGAGTCCATGATCACCCTAAACTTGTCTAGATTACCTTGCATATCTTCTTTTTGTGCCTTTCCCATAGCACCCATCCCGCCAAACATACCCGAAGGCAAAAATGAAAGTAATTTATCGATGGTACCGACCTTTGACATCATCTCCATTTGAGCATACATGTCGTTGAGTGTAAATCTCCCCGACATCATCCGTTGAGTGATTCTCATCGCTTCTTCCTCGTCGAGATCATCTGGAGCTAAGTCGATGAGTCCATGAATATCACCCATGCCCAACAATCTAGAAATGAATCGATCTGATTCGAATTTTTCTATATCGCCAATCTTCTCACCAGTTCCGATATACATTACCGGCGCACCGGTTGTTGCAACTGCAGAGAGAGCACCACCACCCCGAGCAGTACCATCGAGTTTGGTGATGACGATACCGGTAACACCAGCCAAATTATGGAAGTTTGCCGCGACAGGACCAGCTGATTGTCCAACCTGTGCATCGATGACGAGAAATCTCTCATTGGCGTTGGCCACTTCTGAGATCTGTTCCAATTCGAGAACCAATTCTTGGTCGAGTTTATGTCTACCTGCAGTATCGATAATTACCAAATCTGCAGCAGCATGGGCTCTTAACCCATTCTTTACGATTTGAACCGCATCGTCACTATCCGGTTCGCCATACACTTCGACAGTACTATCTTCGAGCAATTGACATAACTGATGATATGCACCAGGTCGGTGAACATCGGCTTCGATTACAGCTACCCTGACACCATGTCTTCTGCGATACCATTCGGCTAGTTTTGCAGTCGAGGTGGTTTTTCCATTACCATAAAGACCGACCATTAAGATGGTAGATTGGTGAGGTATAACCTCACGAGATTTACCCAAAATCCTGACCAATTCGGTATAGAGAAGATTTAGTGCGTGGGTCTGAAGAGTTATCCCCGGTCTTGGTTCATCTTCCCGCAATCGAGTTTCAAGTCTATCGGTGATCTCTTTGGTTTGACGGACGTTAAAATCAGCCTCTTGTAAAGCGCGTCTTAATGAACGCAGCATTTCTTTAAGTTGGTCCTCATCTAACTTGCGACGACTCTTGAGTAAACCAAGCGCCGCAAAAATTCCGCGGCTCAAACCTTCCAATGCCATCGAACAAGCCACAAAGCCCCTGATGTTTGAACCCAACGGCTCATCATTCTGAAGGAAACTTCAATCTCAACACATCATCTTCTAATTTTGCATCAACTTGAGATGCTTTTGCAGGCCGGGGGAACTCAACTTTATGCTCACGATTATTTATTCCTACTAGGATCTTACCGGCTTCGCTCCTCAAACTTAAGTCATCTCGATTAATTCCAGGTAGATGTAGGTATACATTATCTCCTTCGGTCCAACTGCCCCTATTTACCTCAAGACCAAGCCCAATATCAAACGGTCCTAAGCCGTCGGTGAAGTCCATATCGCCGTGGAGGGCCTTAGACATATTTCTTAATGCTTCAAGACCATGAACATCGGAATCCAACAATTCTATCTCTTTGTAAACCAAATCAGGAAGTGATTCTTTGAGCAATTTTACATTCGTGGTTTCATTGGTCTTTCTTCTTTGAATAAATTCGTGGTCTAGGTCTGGAGTCATTCTATTAATGACACATCCTTTAACTGGTAATTCGAATTCAATTAGAGACTCATAGGCTCTCACAGTTTCATTGACTCCCATTTTCTCAGGAATTGTAACCAAAGTAAAGCTGGTTATCTCGGGGTTTGAGAGAATTCGACGCACATGGAGTACTCTACGACGAAACCGTGTTAATTCGGCTTTCATCTTTTCACCTTCTTTAGCACCGAACATTAATGCCCGAATACCACCGGTAAGCCGTTGCATTTTGATTATTTTATCAGCCCATTTTTCGATTATTTCTGGCAAAGCCAAAAATCTGAGCGTATGGCCAGTAGGAGCGGTATCGAAGACAACTACGTCCCAGTTTGGATTCTCAAGATGCTTCAATAGTTCATCAAATGCCATCGCTTCGTCCAAACCAGGTAATACCATTTCAGATGCATTTAATTCGACATTTTCCCCGCCCATGAATGGAGCGACCGAATCAGACAATTTTGGAATCAGATCCGAAATTCTAGCCTCTGGATCTAATTCAAGGCCCCACAACCCTTCCACTCCCTCGACCTCAGTTGGTTTTGATGAGAGTTTAACCCCTAAACTATCCGATGTACTATGGGCAGGATCGCTGCTAACCAGCAGTACCCGGAGGCCTGCATCTGCTAATCCGACTGCGGTGGCTGTTGAGGTTGTCGTCTTGCCAACACCTCCTTTGCCTCCGAACAAAAGTAGACGCGCCATATTTCAAACGGCTACGCTACCGGGCTTTGAACCTCTCGCCGTCTAAAACCATTGATAAGATAAGGCTGTGACGACCTATCATGGTCAGTCAACTAGCCCTGTTTCAAATCGCTAGTATTACCGCGTTGGTCGGTATGAGTCTTGGCTGGCGCGGTGTTATGACCAAATATTCAGGGTTTTATGATTTACCAACCGCATGGAGTATGATCTTTTGGGGAATACTCATCGGTGGATTTTATGGTTTATGGACCGATAGATTTCTGCTTGGACCATACCTTGGGGTTGGCCAATTCTCATTATCTAATCTCTTGATCTGCCTGGCGATGGCTGTGGGGGTACATCTGATGCTCAAGCGCAAAAAGGTCCGTTCAACCGGCTCCCAACCAACCACTGGTTGGGCTCTTGGTCTTTCGGTTGGCGGGATGGTTTCGATGTATTTGATCTATCGATTACTCGAACGCGAAGAATTATCGTTTATCCTAATTGCAACAGTCTTGATGGTTGCTATAATTAGTCCGAGAGCTCATGCATTGATCTTTTGTTTACATGGCTTCAATATGCTTAAAGACAAACGATGGCGAGCAGTTATGAGAACCTTTATCTGGTTGGTTTTATTGATCTCTGCTCTCTATACTGCAGTAGTGACACCAGTCATTTGGATATTCATTATCCCTGTGTTGTTTTTTGCCGAAAGAGCAGCCCAAGATTGGGTCTGGGCAGCCATTCCAAAACCAGCCCGGAGAAGGCTTAGAAGAATATGGGCTGATGCTAGTAGAGCAAAAGCACACGAGGAAGAGTAAGTACTTACAGACTTGATAGTAGTTTGCCGTTTCCGTTCGCACCCGCGTACGAGAAAAGCATTTGTTAGGTCGGCATAACCTTCATGGGGGGCCAATACAGGGTTGGGTTTGATGGGAACCTGTCCATTCTGCCGAGCCCAAACCCTCGCTGGAGATTCTATTTGCTATAGTTGTGGTCGTGTTATCACCGGAACCGGTGGTATGGATAGTCGGGCTAAGGGCGAATATATGCGTGGTTCAACCCGTATGGCTACAAAGGGAGTCGCACCTAGATTCTCTTCAGCCAAGCCTAAAAGAATGCGGAAAAAGAAGCAAAGTCGTATCTATCAATTGGCTATGCTTGGATTGATTGCATTCGTATTCTTATCGCCAGATGCTCGTGAATTCGTTCTGTCAAAGTGGGCTGAGGCTCAAGATTATGCGAAGGCGGGATTAGCTCCACATCAAGTCTATCCGCTTGAAGCCGACTACACGATGGTTCGTTCGATCGAGTTGTGGAATAACGGGAGTCAAGAAGGCCGTCTTTTGGAAGCGATACCTGTGCCCGTCAATGTTAGTTCCAATGAAAACGGACCTGTATCATTCGCTTATGAAGACGGGACGAGTATCGAGAAGCAACAAATACAAACGATAAAATCGATTAAATTACGGATTGATGGTGAAACTATAGATATACCAAACGGTGCAGTACCGCAAAAATCCCGAGAAAACGCCTATATCACTTTACTCGGAAATGAAGTATGGTGGCCTGCAAAAGGAACTGGTGATGATTTGTGCAAACACGGACCTTGTGTAAGAGTCCATTATACGGTACCACCAAGTCAATATGCAAGATTTGATTTCCAAGTAAGTCTTTCTTCGACCACTCATACATGGTGGCATTCAACTAGAATGGATGGAAAGATCGAGGGTAAAGCAGAGGGCATAAGCGTTGACAGATCTGGAACCTTCCAAGATGTTGACAACAGAGGTGCAGGTACAAGAGGGACACTTTTCGCCTCAACTCTCAATTGGTACGATCGTAATCCCAATGGTGCTGCAAATTGGGCTATTGATGGTAGGATTGCAAGCGCTCCAACGATTGCTCAAACCGCTGCTGCAATCGAGGCTAGTCTTCCTTCGAACCTCAAGAATAATGCTTATGCATTTGCTAGAGCAACTTTTGATTGGTTGAATGATAATGTACCATACGATAATAATGCGCCAATCACTGCTCGTAGTGGAGAGCAGTGTCTCGATGACGGTATTGGTGATTGTGATGAACAATCAAATGCCTTTATGAGCATAATGAGAATAAAAGGATTGCCTGCATGGTATGTATTCGGCGCTTTATCAGATTCTAATTTCAATGTCTGGCAAGGACACGCTTGGGCATATGTTATGTTACCATTATCAGCTGAATATTGCGAAGCAAATAATATTATTCTGCACACCTGCTATGTAGAGGGCGTAGTAGATGTGGTCAACCACAAATGGTTAACACATACACCGACCGCTTATATCGATTGGATCGAGCAAGCTCCATCTACCAATGTAGATGGATATTATTCTGGTGGTTCAATGAGTTCTAATCTTGCAAGATTACGCTCGTTTGCAACCCAAGGAAACGCCGAAATTACCGGTGGAACTTGGAATAATAAGTGGTTGGAGGAATCTTTCATATGAGAATTATTATCGGTGGCGGGGGCAGGGTTGGAACCGAATTAGCCCGTGCGTTGAGGAATGAGGACAAAGATGTTGTATTGATAGATAACGATCCTAGAGCGGTTAAGAATGCTCAAGGCATAGACATCTTAGTTTTGCACGGTGATGTTACCCAAAGATCAAAATTTTCTGAGGCAGGAATAGAACACGCTCAAGTTTATATTGCTGCGACAGATTCAGATGAGAGAAATATTATTTCTTGTGCACTTGCAAAACACGCTCATAAAGAAGCAACTAGAGGCAAAAGAGAGTTATTGACTATTTGCAGAATCCGCAATCCTAATTTTATCGAAGAAGAAAAATCGGGGAAATTAGCCCAGTGGGCCGGCGTAGACCAAGTTGTTCAACCGGTCGATGGTGCGATTGAACGATTAATGTCAGGTTTGCGCTCATCTTCCTTATCAGAGGTAATACCGTTTCAAGCAGACGCATACATCGTTGAGTTGGACGTGACCGCAAATGCGACTGAAGTAGTCCACCTCTCGTTGAGGGAGTCCGGAGCCAAGGTAGAGGGAGGAATGCCGTTGATCGTAGGCTTGAAACGCGATAATAGTCCAGGTAAAGTGCCAAATGCAGATGACCAAATCATTCCGGGCGATAGGGTTGCAATTGCAACCGCAGGAGAATCCTCATTCAACCGAATCTTACGTATTTTTGGTCATGAAGCAATAGATTTCCCCGATATTCCAAAGGTTGCAATCTTTGGTGCTAACGAAGTAGGTATACGCTTAGCAAGTGCTTGGCTCGATAGCGGCGGCTTTGTCACTATTATCGAAAAGGACTTGCAAAAAGCTAACAATTTAGCAGGCTCTGATATTGGCAACCATCCGAAGCTAGAAATTATTCACGGAGATTATCTCGATAAAGAACTGCTTAGTGAAATTGAAATATCGTTGCACGATATTGCCATCGCAGCATTAGACAACGACCATGCATCAATCGCAGCTGCTTTATTAGCAAGTGATTCTGGAGTAAAAAGAACCGGGTTAATTCTCTATGAAGGTGATTTGGTTGACGTCGTCCGCCGCATGGGAATAACATTTGCAGTTGATATCAAAAGGGTTGCTGTAGATACTATTCTCGCGCTAATTCACACAGAATTACCAGGGCCATATGCGGTTTTGTCGAGCGTTCCAGACGTGGTCGGTATTTGTTTACCGGTAACAGATAAAGTGAAATTTGTCAATAAAACCTTAGCCGAGGCCAAAATACCTGATTGGTGTAAAGTAGCCTTCATTCAGAGAAAAAATACCAAAGGGGAATGGGAGACAATGCGCCCATCGCCCAATAAACCCCTATTAGAAAACGATAGACTAACCATATTCCTTCCACCCGATCGAGTATACGACTTAGAGCGTAAGTTCAAGGTGTGATGCATCAATGCGAAGAGATGTTTTAGCATTAATCGTCGGCTGGACGATGATTGCCATGATGTTACCACTGATGGTAATTGCTGTAATCACATTATGGCTAGATAATATCGAGATCGCGACCAAAGCATTCCTATTACCCACAATTTTATCTGGAATCATCGGTGCTTCATTATTGTCATTTTTCGTCAGAGAGGACACTACTGAGCGTTTACGCGATAGAGAAGCATTTGCAGCAGTTGCTTTGGCTTGGCCAGTAGCGGTATTAATCGGTGCACTTCCATTCTGGCTCGGTGGGGTTTTCCATGGCCCATTTACTGATTATCCCGGCATTCAAGACTTATTGCGAGGATTCGTAAATTCTTGGTTTGAATCAATGTCGGGTTTCACCACAACTGGTGCGTCGGTTATCGATCCATCGATGAGTCCTAATTGTAAAACGAGTACAGCCGATTGTATCTTTGCTCAACCAAAGGGAATACTGTTGTGGAGATCTACAACTCAGTGGTTGGGTGGCATGGGTATAATCATGCTTGGATTAATGCTCTTGAGTAGGGTACTTGGTGGCGGTATGGCTCTCGCAAGAGCAGAACTTACCGGCCCTTCTTTATCTCGACTTAGGCCCCGTCTTCAACAAACTGCAATGGCTTTATGGATAATTTATATCGTACTTACCGTCCTTGAAATATTGATGCTTTGGGGTTGGGGTGGCTTGAGTGTTTTCGATGCGGTCAATCACGGTTTAACCACGATGCCTACCGGGGGGTTCTCAACCCATGATGCATCGATTGCTTTCTATGATTCTGTTATTGTCGAATCGATAATAATTCTTTTCATGTTTTTGGCCGGAATTAATTTCACCTTGATTTGGTTTGCATGGGAACGCCAGTGGGCCAAGATATATGGGGACGAAGAGGGTAGAACCTATACTTTCATGCTAATTATCATTGCATTATTTGTTTTTATTTCCCTATTATTACAGGGAGGGAATGATACCCCATTCAGAGATGCTATTTTCCAAGTTGTATCGTTGGGAACCTCAACAGGATTTGGCTCTTCTGATTATATGCTGTGGCCGGTATTCACTCATATTCTGTTATTCTTATTGATGATTATCGGTGCCTCTGCGGGCTCTACTGGTGGCGGGCTGAAAGTTCTAAGAGTAACCTTGGCATTCAAGGTAGCTTGGCGTGAGATCGGTCGAATAACCCAACCGCGCAGGATTCAGAGAATCAGAATGAACGGTGAGGTTGTAGAACGAGAACAATTAGGTTTGATAACCGGGATGCTATTTGTTTGGATTGGAATATTTTCAATTTCCTGTATTGTTTTGGCTGCGCTTATGCCCCAATCAAATTTTGAAACCGTCGTATCTGTAGTCGCTTCATCACTTGGAAATACCGGCCCGGCTTTGGGAGATTATGGTCCCGGAAATAGTTGGTCGTCAATGGGTGCTCCATCCTTGATAGTAACGTCGATTCTAATGTGGTTTGGACGGCTAGAGCTGATGACAGCGTTATTATTATTACATCCAAAGATTTGGAAGACTGAAAAAAGGGATGCGCCAGATAGAGCATCGGTTAAATTGATGCAATCCCTTTTCGATAAGATGGAAGACCGAAAGAATCAGTAAGTCTTAGCCAATAAAACTCTTCGAGTAGTCATATTTCCTGACATAAAACATTCTCTTTCTTCAGTAAATGGCTCTGTAGCATCACCAAGAAATAACAAACCCGTCTTGGCTTCAATCTGTTCGGCATGAGAATCTGTACCGTCGAAGGCCATTTCATAGATTTTACCATCTTCAATATTTTCAAGTGAGGTTAAGGGTTTGATCACATCATCAGTATGGGCACTTGAGCGGGTCCGTAATTCATCAGCGACCGCTTCAAGTAATCTTTTGACATGGGTGGGTGCATCGCTCAGTGGAATCGGCTCCTTGCCACCAGTTCTCTTTGCAGAGAACGCATTACCGTTGTCGAGGTCTCTTTGTCCAAGTTCCAAACGGAGCGGGACTCCTTTGATTTCCCAGTCATAATATTTGTTACCCGGACGCAAATCTCGGTCATCGATTTTGACTCTATAACCGGATGCTCTCAAAGTGGTAGCCAATTCAGAAGCCGCAGCCATGACCGCTTCTCCGCCCTCTTTTTTGACGATTGGAATTATCACAACTTGAATCGGTGCGATAGTTGGGGGCATGATTAAGCCGAAATCATCGCCGTGCATACCGACAACAGCACCGAGAAGTCTTTCAGACATTCCATATGTGGTTTGATGACAATAGGACTGTTCACCTTCAGTATTCTCATAAGAAATATCGAAAGCCTTTGCCCATTGGTCACGATAATGATGACAAGACGCAACTTGAAGAGTTCTACCATTGGGCATGATTGCATCGATTGCAATCGTATACCAGGCTCCAGGGAAGGTATCCCAAATTGGTCTTTTGGCCTTGATTATAGGTAAGCACAACTCGTGCATGATTCGATCGACAATTTCCAAATCCTGTTGGATTTGTCTCGAAGCACAATCCTCATCAATATGAGCTGTATGGGCCTCAAAGAAATGAATTTCTCGAACTCTAATAAAAGAACGGGTCTGTTTGGTTTCATAACGGAAAGTGTTGACCATTTGGTAAATTTTCAAGGGTAAATCTGTATGTGATCTAATCCATAACGGGAACATTGTATACATCGCGGTTTCAGAAGTAGGTCGTAAGAACATTGAGATGTCAAGGTCGTTTTCACCTGCATGCTTAACCCAATATACTTCCTTCTTGAAACCACCTTCCTCTTCATCATCACGAAGCTCATCAGGGTCGATGCCGGTTTCTCTCGCCTTTTTTAGCCGAGCGACTAAAGCGTTTTCTTTCTCGAGAAGGTTCTCAGGAATAAGTAATGGGAAATGAACCTCTTCGTGATCGGTAGCCTCCATTTCGCGATGGGTAATCGCATCGATTAAACGCATGGTTTTCCAACCATATGGTCGCCAAACATCCATTCCTTTGATAGGATATCTCTTGTCGACCAACTCAGCCGCTTCAACCATGAATGGATACCAAGCATTGAAATCTTCGGATTTCGATGGAATGCCGCGCTTAGCCTTACCCTTGCCCATGAATAATACTCGGCACAGTCCGCCTCATCAAGATGCCGCATCACTTGCGCATCGCAATAAAGAATAAGACACAACTTGCCACGACGGCACCTATGTCAGGTAATCCATATTCGGGGAAGGGGAAAGACCAACCTTGTTCATTGGTAATATTGTAAAAAGACAGCCAATTGATTCGAGTCGCCTCACCATTACAAGCATCAGCAGTACAAAGGCTGGTGAGAAATCCGAGTAATCCGAAAATATTCAAAAAACTCACAACAAAAGAGATCATTGCGAAAATTTTCAAACCTTTTCCGCCTTCAGAATGTTTATTTAACTCGGGAATTGCCGGCAGATCAGGTAATTGCATTACAATTGGTTGTGCACCAGGGACAACCTCAATCATCGGCATAACACCATCTGGTGATGAAGTATTCAAAGCGGGCAAAGAAGTATCGTGACTTGGTTTTGAAGGCGTAATCGGTTCTATGGTCAAACCGAAAATTCGCTCAGCTAAACTTGATAGAACCGGGCTTGCAGCAATTTCTGCTTCGTCGATGTCACCATCAAGAAGTCTTTTAATCATCTCGCTTTTTTCCGACAAATCCTAGACCTCCAATGTGTATTCGGTAGGGCGACCCCCTATCAAAAGTTCTGTATCAGGCATTGCCAGCTGCTTCGACTTCAGCCCAATCCTTCATGAAACCATCAATGCCCTTATCGGTCAGAGGATGGCTCATCAGTTGGTGAAATATTTTTGCCGGCATTGTTACCGTATGAACACCCATTTGCATACAAGCGAGTACATGGGTCGGATGGCGAATAGAAGCTCCCAATACTTTGGTAGTTATGCCGTAATTATCCCAAGTGGTCATAATATCAGCAATCAAAGTCAAACCGTCAGCACCGGTATCATCGATACGCCCGATAAATGGCGAAACATAAGTCGCACCTGCTTTAGCAGCCATCAAAGCCTGACTCGCCGAGAAAACCAAAGTCACATTGGTATCGATGTTATTAGCGCTTAGAATCTTTGTTGCCGCTAATCCTTCTGGAGTACATGGAACTTTGATGATGACATTTGGAGGTAATTCTTCCTTCAATGCCAAACCTTGTTCAACCATGCCAGCGGTGTCCATGGCCGTGACTTCGGCAGAGATTGGGCCATCACATATCGATGCGATCTCGGCAACTACTGTCTTGAAATCCCGTCCGCTTTTTTTAATCAACGACGGATTTGTAGTAACGCCATCGAGGATTCCCCAAGACGCTATTTCTCTAATTTCATCAACGTCGGCTGTGTCAAGGAAGAACTCCATGTTTGACCTGCCGGTGTAGGGGGTGTTTCAAGCCTTCCTCGCGATTGCAGCTTTTGCTGCTGCCGCGATATGGTGGGATTTCAGGCCCATCATTTCTAACATTTGGTCTGCCTCACCCGATTCGCCGAATCTATCCGGAACTCCAATTCGTTCTAAAGGAATTAATTTTGAAGAGATTAAGTGTTCTGCTACCGCTCCGCCAAGACCACCGATTATCGAGTGGTCCTCTGCACTTACCATAGCGCCACAAGAATCTGCTAATCGGTCGATCAATTCAGTATCTAATGGTTTGATGGTGTGCATATCGACAACTGAAGCATTTATTCCCTCAGCCGATAGGATTTTTGCAGCTTCAAGAGCTTCGTGAACCAAAACCCCACAAGCGATGATCGCAACATCGTTTCCTTCGGTCAATTGTATGCCTTTACCAATCTGGATCTCAGCCTCGCGCCCATCGTATAAAACCGGTGTTTTATTTCGGGCGGTTCGCATATATGATGGACTACCCAGTTCAGGTAATTGGCATGTTAACAACTTGGTTGATACATCATCACAAGGATGAATCACTACAACATTTGGTAAGGTCCGATAAATCGCTAAATCCTCGATAGATTGAGCACTAGAGCCATCGGTGCCGGTGTGGGTCCCACCGTGAGAACCGCAAAGGTGAACCGCCAAATTAGGCCGAGCAATACCATTTCTCATCTGCTCGAATGCGCGCTCGGCAAATATTGCAAAGGTTGAAGCAAATGGTATATATCCATTCGATGCTAAACCTGCACCAATCATTAACATGTTTTGCTCGCCGATACCGCAAGATATAGTTCGATTTGGATAGGCTTTTCTAAAGTGGAGAGATTTGGTTGATTTACCTAAATCT
>Ga0114997_10002255_pt1 | contig 15621 bp, 17 predicted proteins | sample ArcticOcean_MG_C_2_FD_87045 | JGI IMG/M metagenome (GOLD analysis project Ga0114997, IMG submission 87045) | Marine microbial communities from western Arctic Ocean - ArcticOcean_MG_CB4_136 | ecosystem: Environmental > Aquatic > Marine > Oceanic | place: Arctic Ocean: Canada Basin | collected... | reverse complement strand
AGATTTCCAGCAACTCTCATCTTTTCAAATTTTTCTAAATAATCAGGCATTAATAATTTTAATTTTTTTATCTATTTTAATTTCTTTTGAACTTATTTTACATTGATATGCTAAAAAAATTACTCCAGCTTTTTTTGCAAGTAAATAGTTTTCATAATATTCTTTATCAATGTCTTTTGCTATTTTAAAATTATCCACACCCTCTATTTGGACCAAGAATAATAGATAGGATTTATAGCCTTTTTTAACTGCCTCTATAAGGGTTTTTAAATGCTTTGAACCTCTAGTGGTAACGGCATCTGGGAATTCTGCAGTTTTTTCTTCTCTAAATAAAGTAACATTCTTAACTTCTACAAATATTTTTTGTTTATTTTTTTCAACTAAAAAATCAAACCGCGTTTCTTTATCAAAAAATACCTCAGGCTTAATACTGTCATTATTTGCAACTTCTTTAACAAGATTATTTGATAAACCATGAAATGCAATTTTGTTTGCAAAATGAGTATTAATACCTACCAAATTTTTTTTAACTTTAATTAACTCAAGAGTATATTTTAACTTTCTTTTAGGATCATCATTTTTGGATACATAAACCTCATTTCCTTCATCCAATAAACCTTTCATGGATCCAGTATTAGGACAATGAGCTATAACAATTTCTTTACCAATTTTAACATCCGTAAAAAATCTCTTATAACGCTTGATAAGTTTGCCTTTTATTAAAGCTTTGGTAAATTTCATATTTAAATTATATAATTAATAATGAAACAAAATACAAAATTTAATGCCGCAATACTTATCATTGGCAATGAAATCCTTTCTGGAAGAACACAAGACACTAATACTAGCACAATTGCTCAATGGTTGAATTCAATTGGTGTAAAAGTTAATGAGGTTAGAGTTATCCCAGATATTGAAAATACAATTGTTGAGACTGTTAATCATTTAAGAAAAGTCAATAATTATGTATTTACTACTGGTGGTATAGGCCCAACACATGATGATATTACCGCACAATCTATTTCAAAGGCATTTAATCTTGAATATGAAATTCACAAAGAAGCTTTTAAGATATTAGAAGCTTATTATAAGGCAGGAGAGTTCAATGAAGGTCGGCAAAAAATGGTATGGATGCCACGTGATGCTAATTTAATATTAAATCCAACAAGCGGTGCACCAGGATTTAATATTAAAAATGTTTTTTGCTTACCAGGAGTTCCTTCAATTTTAAAATCAATGTTGGGAGGATTAAAAAACAAGATAGTAGGGGGTGAGCCAATATTAAATCATACAATAAGTTTAAAAACTGTTGAAAGTGAAATTGCAAACTCTTTAACAAAAGTTCAAAATGATAATAATGAAGTTGAAATTGGAAGTTATCCTTTTTTTCAAGCAGGCAAACTGGGTGTATCAATAGTAATACGATCAGAAGACCAACTAAAAATTGACAAATGTAGTTCTGAAATATTAGAGTTTATTAATCAAAAAAAAATTGAAGTAGTTGTCAGATAGTTGAATGCTTTATTTTGCTTATGGTAGTAATCTTCATCATTTTCAAATGAAAAGAAGATGTAAAGATAGTATTTTTTTAAAAAAAATAAATTTAAAAGATTTTAGATTAACATTTAGAAATATGTATGCAGATGTAGAGTATAAAAAAAATTTAATAGTCACGGGAGCGTTATTTAAAATATCCAAAAGCGATGAGAAGAAACTAGATGTGTATGAAGATTATCCAATTATATATAAAAAATTTTATTTTACTTATTATGGAAAAAAAGTGATGACTTATACTATGACAAAAAAAACATCATTTACATTTCCAACGGAGCGTTATTTAAATATAATCAAGCGTGGATATAAAGATTGTGACTTAGATGAATGGTATCTTAAAAAAGCATTAAAGCTTAATAAAAAATTATGATAAAGTTTGGCTTCAAAAAGAAGTTGAGTTATAAGAAAAAACAGTTAAACAAATGAAAAATCTAAGTGCCCTCGTGGTGAAATTGGTAGACACAACGGACTTAAAATCCGTGCCTTTTTGGAGTGCCAGTTCGAGTCTGGCCGAGGGCACCACAAAATGAAAGATAGCGTTCATTTAGTTTTTGACAAAACGAAAAACTCACTAAAGATTAGATCCTTTTTAACTAAAGGAATTAAAACTACGACTTTAAAAAAATCTAATATTATAATTGTTTTAGGTGGAGATGGATTTATGCTTCAAACATTAAAAAAATTATATAAATTTAAAAAACCCTTTTATGGCATAAACTCTGGAAATTATGGTTTTTTAATGAATAAGTTTTCTAATAAAAATTTTATTAGAAATCTAAAAAACTCAAGTAGTGTTAAAATTCATCCATTACAAATGATAGTTAGAACAAAAAATAAGCAATTAAAAAAATTAATCGCAATTAATGAAGTATCAATATTACGACAAGGTAAACAAGCTTCATCAATCTCAATTTCTATAAATAAAAAAAATATTATTAAAAATTTAATTTCAGATGGAGTGCTAGTCTCTACACCTGCGGGTAGTACAGCTTACAATTTATCCGTACATGGCCCAATTTTAAGTTTAGATTCTAACAAATTGGCTGTTACACCCATTAGTCCTTTTCGACCAAGAAGATGGAGGGGTATAATTGTTACCGACAAGTCTAAAATTATAATTAAAAACTTAGATTTAAATAAAAGACCTATAAGAGCTGTTGCAGATAACCTAGAAGTAAGAAATGCAAAAATGATAAATGTTAGTATTAACAAAAAAATTAGATTTAATCTTATGTTTAATAAGAATAATAGTTTGCAAAAAAAAATTAAGATTGAACAATCAAGGAAAGAAACTTTTATTTTCTAAATGAAAATTTTACATGTAGGTTATTCTGATACTAAAGGTGGAGCAGCTATTTCAATGATGCGACTCCATAATTCCTTAATTTCTAAAAATATTGATTCAAAAGTTTTAGTTGCAGAAAAAATGACTAATGACCCAAATGTGATAGGCCCTATAAAATCCATAGAAATACTTATAAATGATATGAAGAAAATTTTAGTAAGACAAAAAAAACTTATATTTAAAAATACAGAGGACTACTCACATTCATTAAACTTTTTTAAATCAAATATTATTAAAAAAATAAATAAAATAAACCCAGATTTAGTTAACTTACATTGGGTAAATAATGAACTTCTTTCTATTAAACAAATTGGTCAAATCAAACAGCCATTAGTATGGACTTTTGTGGATATGTGGCCCATGTGTGGAGGAGAACATTACACAGAAACTAAAAGATATAAAGAAGGCTATTCGAAGACTAACCAAGAAAAAAACTCAAAAGGTATTGATTTAAATAGACTTTTATGGGGTCAAAAAAAAAAAAATTGGAACCATAAAATTAAAGAAATTGTGTGCATAAGTGAATGGCTTAAAGAAAAAACAAATGAAAGTAGCTTATTTAAAAATAAAAAAATTACAAAAATAAACTGTAATATTGATTTAAAAATATGGAAACCAATAGAAAAAAATTTAGCAAGAAATATTTTAAATCTTCCAAAAAACAAAAAACTGTTTTTATTTGTATCAACTAACGGTGTTAACGATACTAGAAAAGGTTTCAAGTTCGTTGATAAGGCATTAACAAAAATATCTGAACAAAGAAAGGATTTTGAACTAGTCATTGTTGGAAAAGGAAATGTTATTGGGAAAAAAAAATATGATTACAGAGTTATAGATAAAATATTTGATGGGAATCCCATTGAATTAAGACTCCTTTATTCAGCATGTGATTTAGTTTTATCACCAAGTACATTAGAAGCTTTTGGTCAAGTTGCAGTAGAAGCTGCAAGTTGTAGTACACCAACCATAGGTTTCCAGAAAACAGGCTTGGAAGATATCGTGAATCACAAAATTAATGGATTTTTGTCAAATTACTTGGATGAAGAAGATTTTTATGAAGGAGTAAACTGGTTTATCAACAATACAGAAAGTGAAAATAAAGAAATATCTCAAAATTGTTTAAAAATAGTTAGTGAAAAATTTGATAATGGTTATATAGCTGAAAAATATATAAAACTTTATAAATCAATAATATAAAATGTCAGATCTAAAAGAAGCAGCTTGTATTTTGTTATTAGGAGGTATTGGCTCTAGGTATTCTGAAATAAGTGAACCACCAAAACAATTAATAAAAATATACAAAAGAACTCTAATTGAAAATATTTTAATCCATTTGAGGAAAAATGGAATTAAAAATTTTATATTACCACTAGGATATAAAAAAGAATATTTTTATGATTTTTTTAAAAAAAAAAAAAATATAGGTACTTATAATTTTAATTTGATTACTTCAAAAAACACAAAAAAAATTAGTAAAGATTTGAATATATATTTATTCAATGCTGGGAATAAAACATCAAAACTGACAAGAATCAAAAAATCTTTAAATTATTTAAAAACAGATTTTTTTTTTGTAACATATGGTGATGGTTTAGCTGATATTGATATTGAAAAAATTTATAAATTGTATAAAAAAACTAATAAATCAATTATATCATCAACAAAAATTAATTCACAATACGGACATCTAAAAATTGACAAAAGCAGCAATGTAACTAAATTTATTGAAAAACCTACTTTAGACATGCCAATTAATATTGGTTATTATTTGTTTAAAAAAGATTCTTTTATTGAAAATTATTCTAAAAAAAAAGAATTAGAAAATCACTTTTTAAATGATATTGTTAAAAATAAAAAATTAGCCACATATATCCATAAAGGTTTTTTTTTTAATATTGATAAAAAAATTGACCTTGTGAAATTAAAAAGAGAAAAAAAACAAATTATTAAAAATTTTTAATATGAATAAAATTTTAATCACTGGTGGCTATGGATTGTTAGGAATTTCTTTGGTTAATTTTTTTTTAAGGAAAAAAACTAAAGTTGTAATATTTGATTACAAAAAACCCACCATAAGAAAAAAATTTTTTATACAAAGTAAAAACTTAATAATTGAAAAAGGAAATTTTGTTAATTTTAATAATTTAGTAAAGATTTTTAAAAAACATAAATTTGATGGAGTTTTTCATCTTGGTGCACAAACTCAAGTTTTAAAAGCTTATGAAAAACCATATGAAACATTTCAAACAAATGTCGTAGGAACACTTAATCTATTGGAAGTTTTAAAGAGACAAGAAATTAATATTCCATTATTATATAGTTCATCAGACAAAGCTTATGGAGAGCTTCAAAAAAATTATTACTATGAAGATGATAACCTTAACGCTGTTTTTCCATATGATGCTTCAAAGTCAACATCTGACCTTATTTGTCAATCTTATAGCAAAACTTATGAAATGAAAGTTGGAATTATCCGTTCAGCAAATATTTTTGGTGAATGTGATTTTAATTTGAAGAGAATAGTTCCAGAGACGGTTATTTCAATTTTAAAAAATAAACAACTCAAAATCAGATCTTCGGGTAAACAAAAAAGAGATTATATCTATGTAGAAGACGTTTGTAGAGCATATTATAAAATTTTTTTAAAATTAAAAAATACAAAAAATAATTTATTAATTTATAACACTGGTTCTAAATATAATTTAAACGCACTTCAGCTTGTTAAAAAGATTTGTAAAATTTTAAATGTAAAAGAGAATTATATTGTAAAAAATATTTCTAAAGCAGAAATTCAAAATCAGAGATTAAATTACAATAAAATTAAAAAAGAAATAAACTGGTCTCCAATTTACTCTTTAGATTATGGTCTAAAAAAAACAATATTTTGGTATAAAAAAAATATTAAACTATTTTAATAAAACATCGATTATAAAAATTTAAATATAATTAAAAAATTGTATTCAGATGGAAAAAAAACATATCTGATTTCCTTAAAAAGGAATGAAAACAAATGAAAATACACCAGAAATTATAGAAATTATTAATTTATGATTAATTAGTAAAAATTTATGAATTTTAACATTGAGCAATCATTCAAAGAAGGAGTAACTGCTATTAATGAAGGTAAGTTTGGTAAAGCTAAAGACCTTTATCAAGCAATATTAAGAATAGTTCCCACACATTCAGATGCACATAATAACCTGGGTATATGCTTGCAGAAAATGAACAAACTAAATGAAGCTGTAACAAGTTTTAAACAAGCTATTTTATTGAGGCCTAACTTTCCAATGGCCTATAATAACTTGGGTGTAACCCTTAAAATTCAGAGTAAATTAGATGAAGCAAAAGATGTTTATAAAAAAGCAATAGAAATGAAGCCTGATTTTGCGTTAGCATATAATAATTTGGGTGATATTTATGAAAAACTTGAAAAGTTAGATGAAGCTGAAGATTGTTATAAAAAAGCTATTGAACTTAAACAAAATTTTCCGGAAGTTTATTATAATTTAGGCAATATGTTAACAAAACTTAATCGACTTGATGAAGCTAAGCTGAGTTATGATAAAGCGATAGAACTCAAACCAAACTATAAAATAGTATTATTGAATAGAGGACAAATTTTATTTGATAAGGGCGAGCACGAACTCTCATTGAAAGACTTTGATAATTGTAATACTCCAGACTCTAGATCTAGATCTCTTGTTTCTCTTTATGCTCTGGGTCGTATTGATGAAATTTATAATCGTATTAATACACTGTCAGAATTAGATGAAGATAATATAAGGATTGCAGCATTTTCTTCATTTATTGCTTATAAAAACAATATAAATACTAAACATAATTTTTGTAAAAACCCAATTAATTTTATAAATATTTCAAATATTTCAAATCATATTAAAGATCATAATTCTTTTATTTCACAGGTAATTAAAGAGTTGCAGAATATAGAAACTAAGTGGGAGCCTTTAGGTAAAACGACTATTAAAGGATTCCAATCAAAATCTACTTTATTTGAGAGTCCAACAGAAAACATAAAAAAACTTAAATCAATAATTATAAATAAGATAGAATTTTACAAATCAATATTTAAAGATGAAAACTGTTCTTACATAAAAAAATGGCCTATCAATATAAAACTAGCTTGTTGGCATGTAATTCTAAAACAGCAAGGACATCAAAACCCACACATTCACCCAGGAGGGTGGTTAAGTGGTGTTTTTTATTTAAAAGTGACACCAGACTTAGGATTAAAAGAAGGAGCAATCGAGTTTTGTTTAAATGGAGAACATTACAGGGATATAAATTCCCCAAAAATAATACATCAGCCAAAATCTGGGGACATTGTTTTGTTTCCCTCGTCACTGCATCACAGAACCATTCCCTTTAAAACTGATACAGATCGAATTAGTATCGCTTTTGATTTAATTCCATAATTTAGAATATATTTATATTAAGTAATAGTGCCCCACAGGAGTCGAATCGCAGAACTATTCATTATAGATCAATTGCTCTACTAGCTGAGCTACAAAGGTTTATATCTTTTTAAACAATTATTGCTTTATATATCAAATATAATTTCTAGAAATCTTTTTTTTATTTAAAAATACAGGTAAAAACTATTAATTTTACAAAAAATTTATCATTGATAATCTAAGATCTATTAATTGAGATATGAAAGAGAATTAGATGAATACTAAATTAACATATATATATAATAAATCAGATCTTGACCCAGTTATAAACTTTCTTCAATCAGGATACAAGTGGAGCAAAAAAAGAAGTGATGAAATAATGCAACATTTCACAGATCAAGCAAGCTCTACACCTATGGGTGCGTACCGCAAAGAAGATGGTGAATTGAAAATTGCTATTTTACTTTTTGATCAAAGTAATTATTTTGATAATAAAGAAAAGATAATTAGCCTATGTAGTATGTATGCTAAGCCAAGTCACAGAGGAATACCGGCTATAAACTTTGCAAGAATATTGACTGAAGATTTGGAAAGTTTTACTATTACAAATTACTCTCCAAACTATGTGGCTTACAAAATTTGGAAGAGCGTTGGCTGGGAAGACATGAAGGTAAAAAAGATACAATTAGGTTTCATAAAAAAATTCCCATTTTATAGATTAGCAAACATTAAAAATTTATTTGATTATAGTTTTTTTAATAGTGCAATGTATAAATATATTAAAAAAAAAAATAAAAAAAATAAAAAAAATACTATTCATTATATTTTGCGTCGGTTACGTATCAAAAATAAATTTTTTAAAATAAATATTATAGATTTTTATATAAATAAAAAAGAAATAGGTAAAATACCATTTTGGTCATTATTTTTTCACACATTAAAAAATAGGGGTGTCCAAATAAATCTTTTTATTAACAGTGATGATCAATCTAGTCAGTCAGATTGGCATGATAAAAAAATAAATTGGCTTATAAAAAATTCAAAAAATTTTAATGAATATGTGCTTCCTCTAGGCTCTGAGAAGTGTATCAAAACAGGAATTGAAAAGTTATAAAATATTAGTTTTATGAATTTTGAAGATATTTAGTTGAAAAACTTTATTTCTTAATTCAATAATAAATTAAAAGTTAACCTAAATAAATTATTTTAGTATTTGCTATAATCAGACCAAACTGTTCATCAAAATTAATATATTTTTTTGACTTAAGTATATTAAGAAACTTAATATGTTTCATCATTGATTTAGGAATAGGCCATTTTTTTTCTAAAATAATTTCATATTTAATATTATTTTTTTTTAAAAAATTAAAAATAATTTTTTCATTTGAAAGTGAAATTAAAGGGAAAAAAACTTTCCCTTTGTTCTTTAAATATTTTTTATAATTTTTTAAAAAATTTATAGTGAGGTTTGTTCCATTTTTTCCACTTTTGCAAGAAACCTTATTAAACCAAGGAGAAATTTTAGCCACGGGCTCACTTATACCAGAAATATCATTAATTATTACATCAAATTTTTGTATTGAAATTTTTTTAAATACATCAGAATTTATTAACTCATAATTTCTTTTTTTAAGTTTGTTTATTTTAATATTTTTTTCACAATCATCTAGCGACTCTTTACTAATATCTGTAAAGACTAATTTTGTTATATTTTGAAAAATTTTTAACAAAGAAATTCCCAAGACACCATTACCACAACCCATGTCTATAATTTCTAATTTTTTTTTTTTATCAATTTTTTTTTTAACAGCCTCTAACAAATAATGGGTCGTCTGGGTAGGAACAAAAACTTTTGAGCTAGTGTTCAATTTAATAATTTGATTTTTTTTTAATTCAATCTCAATCATTATTTTTGTAAATTCCCCCCATCAATAAATATTGTAGAATTATTAATTGAATTAAATTTAATAAGTGTTTTAATAATTTCATATATTGCATTTTCATCACATAATTTATTTTTTAAAGTGTTTGAAATTAAAGTTTTTCTATTTTTTTCAGGTAACGAAGTCCACATTCTAGAATTGAAATACCCTAAAGATAGTATATTGGAGGTTATATTATAATCTTTATATTCTTTCGCTATTGTTCCGTTTATGCCTTTTAAGCTCGCCTTTGAAGAGGAATATCCTAAGTTTCCAATAGATCCATTTTCTGCTGTACTTGAGCTTGAAAATATTATTCTACCAAAATTATTCTTAATCATAAATGGCAATAAAATTTTTAAAATGTTTAATGAGTCAATGATATTATTTTGAATTGTGTCTAAAAAATTATTTTTATTAAATTTTAAAACTAATCCTTTATCTCTTTTTGCTGCAAAGTTTATAAAAGTAATTTTTTTTTCATTTTTAATTAAACCTTTAATCTTATTAAGGCTTTTTTGATTTTTTTTTAAAATAGTTAAGTTTTTATGTCTTGGACCAGTATATATTGAATTATAAATTCCAATTATTTTGTTTTTTTTAAGAAATTTAGGAAGAATTTTTCTTATTATTTCAGAGTTAATTCCATTAATTATAATCATATACTAAAGTTTAATACTTGTGATACCTAAAGATAACCCAATACCAAAGCCACACAATAACAAATTATCATTATTTTTAATCTCCCCCTTTTTTTTTGCATTAGCTATACTTATTGGTATCGAAGACGATGTAGTATTACCTATATCTTTGATATCTTTATATACATTTTTAGAATTAAGTTTCCTTTTTAGGTTGTCTAAAATTATACCACTTGCTTGATGAAGAAATATCTTTTTATAAAAGTTTAACTTTTTTTTATATTTTTTTAAATAATTATTAATATTAAGTGGCACTTGCTCCAATGTGAAAGCAAACACTTCACTACCAATCATTGAAAATTTTTCAATTTCATTTATTTTATCAATAATAATAGACTGATGTTTAGAACCATCAGTAAAAAAACTAAAATCATAAATTTTTTTTTTATCACTTTTTTTAATTATAGTAGCAGATGCACTGTCACTAAAAATATATCTATTAGTATTTTTTTCATCAATATATTTACTATATGTGTCTGAACACACTAATAAAACATTATTTCTTATTCCACTTTTTATTAAAGAGTCAGCCACTGATAAGCCATAAATAAAGCCTGAGCATCCCATATTTAAATCCAGAGTATAAATTTTTTTTTTTAATTTTAATTTATCTTGTAGTATACATGAACATGAAGGTAGCAAATAACGAGGTGTTTGTGTGACAAAAATTATAGTATCAATATTATTTAATTTACGCTTGTGTTTTAAGCAGGCTTTATAAGCAAGATCTATAACATCTTGGTTTGTATTCTTTACTCTTGTATTCAAGATGCCAGTTTTACTATATATTTTATTGAAGTTTTTTGATGAAAATTTTTTTCTTTTAGGTAGGTAATATTCAATAGTGTCTATTTTAGAAAACATTTTAAAATAAATATTAGCCTTATTTTAGTAATTTTTTAATATCAGCTACAGTTATAACTTTATCAAAAGATGAAATTTTGATTAAACCTTTATATTTTTTGTCTAGAGCTGTCATTACTGATAAAACTCCTAAAGAGTCCCACTCTTCAAGGTTTTGTAAATTAGTTTTATCATTGATTTTATTTTTTTTTATATTTAGTGATTTGCTAATTATTTCAATAAGTGTTTCTGTATTTTTTTTGCTCATCTAATAATTATTTTTGAGATTAAATTAAGTCAGCAATATCATGATTCCCGTCTTAAAAGCAAGCATTTAGAGAAGTTTAAAAAAAAAACTACAATTAATACTTTTTTAATTTCTGTTTTAAAATTTTATTTTAAATAAATTATCACAATTATGGACTTTTAGATATAATCAGTTAGTTAATTTAACTGTCAAAAATTACTATAGTTTAACTAAATTGATTTAAATGAATAATAAAATTAATTATTTTTATGAAATCTGATTTACAAGCAAAAAAATCTGGCTTGCTTGTAAAAAAGTCACAATTACCTGGCCAATATATATCTCCCTCAAATTCAGAACTATGTATAAAAACAGGAATTAAAAAATTATGAAAAATAAATTTACTCTTAATCAATCTTATAAAATAAATCATGAAAAAAAATAATTTATTATATTTTATTATTTCTAGTTTAATAATATTCACTGTTATTTATGCAAAGATATTATATAATGTATATTTACATCCTACCGAAATAATCAACCCAAACGGTGAAGTAGAAATACTTTTATTTGGGGATTTTAAATATTTGTTTAAAATTATTAATTGTCATAATTTAAGTATCGATGTTTATTCATCGAACCAGTGTTATAGTGATTCTTATGGGTCTTTTTTATATGGCCCAGCTATCTTAATATTTCCTTCAGTTAGTTATGAGTTATCTGTTATTTTAACTTATTTATTTTCATCAGTTTTTATTTTGTCATTTATTTTTCTAACAATAAAGATAATTAGCCCAGATAATTTATTTAAATATTTGTTAACTTCTCTGATTTTATTTAATCCAACAACATTATTTTTGTATGAAAGGCTTAATATAGATATTTTGATTTATGTTTTTCTAATAATTGTTGTTTATTATTCCAAAAATATTTTAATTAATTTTTTTTTAATATCCTGGTTAACACTAATTAAGTTTTATCCAGCAATCTTTATTGGTATTTTTATAATAGAGAAAAAAGTTTCAAAAAGAAATTTGATTTATTTTTTTTCTTCTTTAGTTCTTTTCTTTCTATTTATCTATATTTTTAGAGATAACTTAATCAGTGTTATGAATACTCTAGAACATGTTTCACAAAGTTTTAGATATTCATTTTCTCTAAATTCTTTAGCTAAAATTAGTAATTATATTTTAAATTTTGATAATTTAAATATATCAAAAATAATTTTAATATTAATTAATTTTGCCCTTTCTTTTCTTTTATATAACTTTTTCTTGAGTAAAAAACTTCATGATGTTAAAATTAATTTTAATAATAATGATAAAATGTTTATTTTATCTTCAACATTATCAATTTCTTTATATTTAATTTTTGGAAATAATTTTTATAGAGAAATATATTTAATAGGTGCAATTCCTTTTATATTGAGCAATCACAAATTTCATTTTTTTAGATACATGCTCTACTTATTTATAATTAAATACCTATTTTTAATAATTTTTTTCCCATATTATTATAATGCAAATTTGAACGAAAATATTTTAGCCCAATTATTAATCGGAACAAAAGCATTGTTAGATTTCATTTTCATTAGCACTTTAATTTCAAGTCTTTTTTTAATCATAAAAATTTATTTAAAAAATTTTTTTTTATTAACTAACGAAGATAAATAAAAGATTGTGTGGTGCCCCCGCACGGAGTCGAACCGCGGACCTATTGATTACAAATCAATTGCTCTACCAGCTGAGCTACAAGGGCGTAAGTTTTACTAACAATTAGTGGGTTATATATCAATTATATTTTCTAGCACTCTTTTTTTTGATTAAAAAGACAAGAATAAACAATAAATTTCACAAAAAGTATATCAAAATTCTATCGATAAAACTCTAAGATCAATTTACTACAGCAAAAAGTAAATTTATTACCCAAGCATACACTATATAATTTGTTTGTTAGTGTACTTAATAAAAATCATCTAAACATTTAATTAAAACTATTTTTAATGTAGCTTAACTAGATTGACTAAATGAATAATAAAACTAATTATTTTTATGGAATAGATTTTTTAAGATGGGTTGCGGCAATGGCAATAGTTTTTTATCATTATTTAACACTTTTTAAGATCACAGGAGTAGATAATGAATCATTTTTAAATTATCTAATTATAAACAAGGAGTTTGCCCAAGCTTTTGTGTGGTTGTTTTGGGCTATTTCAGGTTTTGTATTTACTAATATTTATCTAAAAAGAGACATAACTTTTAAAAGTTTCTTTGTTGCAAGATTTGCAAGACTCTACCCGTTACACTTTTTAACATTAATTATAGTCTCAGTATTACAATTTATCAGCATTATAATGTTTGAACATACACAACAGCATGCAAATTCATCAGTTATATATGATTTGTATCATTTTATTTTAAATATTTTCTTTGCATCAAATTGGGGATTAGAAACTGGATGGAGTTTTAATACTCCTGTATGGTCAGTATCAGTTGAAGTTCCTATATATTTTTTATTTTTCTCTTCATTATTTCTTATTAAAAAATATAAACATTTGACAGCCATGTTCTTTATTTGTTTTGCATACTTTATTCTACCAAATTTAGTTGATTTTCTTGAAATTAAAAAATTAATAAGACTAAACAATTTTCAAAACATAGCTTTAATTAATTTTTCTATCTGCATTTTTTATTTTTTTTTAGGTTCATTTATTTTTTTTTTCTACAGCAAGTTAAAAAAATATCTAAAAATATCTTTAATATTAAGTTTTTTATCAATTGTAATTTGTATAACTTTACTCAACTTGGAATATTCAAAATTTAATAATTTAATTAATTTATTTCCAAGTACGATCATCTTATTTTTTTCCTTAATATTTTTCTTTGCAATTTTAGATGATATTTTTCCAAATTTATGTAAAAAAATTAATATTATTAATACAACATCATATTCTGTTTATTTAATTCATTTTCCATTACAACTAATAATGATGATCGTAGTTGAGCAATTTTCTTTAGATTTTATTTTATTTAAGAATTATTTTATTTTTTTATTATTTATTGTGATATTGCAATACATCTCAATACTGTCATTTAAATACCTAGAGTCACCTTTAAGAAAAACAATTAATTTGAGATACAAATAAACTTGTCTAATATAAATTTTAAAAGATATGTATAAACATAATAAAATAATTATACATTTACATTGTATTCAATAATGATACTTTAATTTTAATAACTTTATGATTTTAAATAAAACTTCTTTACCTCATGTAGTAAAAAATATTTTATTCTCAAGAAATGAACCTGTAAGCATTGTTCATTTTTTAACGAATAGATGTAACGCAAGGTGTTCTTTTTGTTTTATAGATTTTGATAATAAAGATACCTTTAAAGGTGAACTTACATTAAATGAAATTGAAAAATTAACTAAAACATTTGGTAAATCACTTTTAAATGTTAATTTTACAGGTGGGGAACCTTTTGCTCGAAAAGATATAACTGAAATTGCTAAAAAATACATAGATAACACAACCATTCAATCTATTTATGTAACAACCAATGGAAGCTTACCTGAAAGAGCTGAAAATTTTGCAAAAGAAATAACTTCATATGACTCTAACATGGAATTAACTTTTCAAATTTCAATAGACGACATGCCAGAAAGACATGACGAAGTTAGAAAAATTAAAGGATTATTCGAAAACTGCATAGACACATATAAGAGATTAAAAAAAATTAAGAATGTTTCACCTGTGGTTAGTATAACTGTAACACAAGAAAATTGTGATAATATTGAAAAAATATTTAATTTTCTTCATTACGACTCGAAAATAGAATCTATTAAATGTACGTTAGTAAGAGATGAGGGTGTTTATAAAACACCGTTAGATAAAAAAAATAAAATATTAGCTGCTTATAATTGGCTAACCAATACAATAGAAAAACTTTCAAATAATAAAAGCTTGATTAATTATAATACAAAATCACTTCAAGGAAGACTTCATAGAAAAAAAGATTCCATTTCATGGAAAATGATTAAAGAAATGTATATTACACCAAAATATATAAGCATGTGTTATGCTGGAAAACTATTTGGAATAATTGCTGCAAATGGAAGCGTTTACCCTTGCGAAATTTTAGAAAATAAAAAACTAGGTGAATTAAGAAATAACGATATGAACTTTTTAAAAATGTGGAATTCAAATGAAAATAAAGAAATAACAAAATTTATCAAAGACACAAAATGCAATTGTACTTATGAATGTGCATTAAGTTATAATGTTTTAGGAAATTATAGATATCAATTTAGTCTTTTGAAATCTGCTTTTAATTTAGATTGATATTCTTGTGTCAAATAAAGTTAATATTATAATTCCTTCAATTCAATTAAGCCAAGAATTAATTTTTTGTTTAAAAAAAATAGAAAAACAAAAATACAGAAATTTTTTTGTAACAATAGTACTTGATAAAAAAAATTTTAGATTAAAACCTAAGTTTAATTTCAAATTAAATATATTAATTGTTGGCAAAAAGAGCATGTCATACAAAAGAAATTTTGCTGCTAAAAAATTTCAATCAAAATATTTAGCCTT
>Ga0114997_10002254_pt1 | contig 15625 bp, 11 predicted proteins | sample ArcticOcean_MG_C_2_FD_87045 | JGI IMG/M metagenome (GOLD analysis project Ga0114997, IMG submission 87045) | Marine microbial communities from western Arctic Ocean - ArcticOcean_MG_CB4_136 | ecosystem: Environmental > Aquatic > Marine > Oceanic | place: Arctic Ocean: Canada Basin | collected... | reverse complement strand
CTCGAAACCAGGGACGAATCTTCGGGAATAATACCAGAAGCGAAAGTAATACCAAAAGGAACTCAGGACGGCGGCGACGATGATAACCATCATCCGTTTGGCGAGGAAGAAAAGTATCTCGTGCAGCACGAAGCCAGCGTAAAGGTTTCAGACGTTCCGAGAAGATACAACATGAGCGGATGGAGTATCGGCGCCGATGAAGCGGAAGAGGAAAATGCCGATTGGTGGTTTCTTACCGTGTTCAACGACGCTATCAGAGCTTCAGAAAGCTTGATATATCGCGTATCCATACAAACGCTTCCTTCGTACGGTTGGTGTCAGAAGGAGTGTAGAAATAACGGCGTTTGTGACAAAGTAAAAGGTATTTGCGAGTGTTCAAAAGACTTCATCGGCGAGGCATGCGAAATCCCACTCATCTCGATTGAAAACGGTGAGATAAAAACGTATGAAAAAAGATTAGATTCGGGCGAAGCCGTAGCGTTTATTTTTGAAATCAGGTGCCAGAATCAAAAATTTGCTCTCGATATCGAAAAATTAAACGACTATTCCGCGTTTGCAAACGCTGGACCTGAACTTTACTTTGGCGTATCGCGCGGTGTCGTGCCGTCGTACGATTTCAAGCGCGGCTTATGGAAAGCGGATATGTATGAAACTATTCCAAACATCGAAGTTGGTGGTACGCTGGGATATTACCTTCGAGGAGAAAGCTCCGCGCCAGTTGGACAATACTTTGCAATAGTCGCGGCAGATTTCGGACACAGCGCTTTATTAGATGGCATTGCTGCAAAGCTGACTGTTTTTGGAAGCGACGTTCCGAACGAGAGCGCAACGAATCATAGTAATAGTTGCTTATATCCGAGCGGAACGCTCGGTGTTAACGTCAAAGACGGAGAGAAAGGAAACATCGATTCAGTCATATTAGACGTTTATGAGCTCGATTATGGAGCGGATTGCAAATGCTACATGGCGAGTGTAAGCACCAGTACCGCGGGCGTCGAATCTATATCTGCTAATCTAGTGTTCCCAAAATCCCGGCCTTCCTCGTTCACGTTACCCTTTTATTACTTGCGTAACGACGTGCGGAAGTACAGTGGAACAACTCCGAATGAAACAAACTTTGAATATCAATCTCCAGATCCGCGCAGAGCGATCGCATCGAACGATATTGTCCCTGACGCATGGGATCGCGAAGGCTGCAACGCCTACATCTCCGACGACGTAGAAGGTAAAATCTGCGTAGTAGTGAGAGGTGGGTGCGCTTTCGACGTAAAAACAATGAATTGTCAAGACGCCGGAGGCGTGGGCGTGTTGATCGTCAACGTCGAGACGTACGAAAGTCGGATTCCTGCGCCCGCGGCTGATAATTGGCGCAGCTTCCCGCAATCTACACTCACTATTCCAACGTTTTCAATCGGACAAGTCGCCGGCGATGCTTTGTTAGAAAGATACACGAGAGAGTCGGCTTTGCGAGATGACGCGGCAAAGTCACGAACGATTCTTGAAATGTTTTCGTACATCTGCAAACTTCCGTATTGCGAGACGTGCGCGTTTGGATTAGGCAACCCGTCTGATAACTGTACTCTGAATAAATGTCCCGGACTAGACCCCACGTTCTCCATCGCGTGCAACGGCAGAGGTATTTGTACCAAAGACACATTTCAGTGCGAGTGCGAGGAAGGCTACGAAGGCGAGAGTTGCGAAAAATTTGCAAATCCACCCGTGTTTACTCGCGCGCCGGCTGTCAATATCGCTTTAGATTTGGCATCCAACGAAATCGCGTCGTTTACTTTTGGAGCGTCGTTATCAAACGCGACGACGACGACGACAGAGGAGAAGGCGGACAACGATATCAAGTTTCGAGTTGTGAATGCTCCGTCTGTTCGAGCGGCTTCTATCGATGCTAACACGGGAGATTTTCTATTTGACGCGACAAAAGTTACTCACACAGATGCGCAACAACAGAAGAAAATGATCGACGTGACAGTCGAAGCGATTGACCCGCGCGGAGAGAGCGGTCAAATCTCTTTCCCGATTCTCGTCTCGAACGTACCGAACCCGGCGGGAAACACCGAGATTCAAAGAATAGCCGATGGCGGGTGGACGATCCGTACGCTCGAAAAAGAGAGCCCGACGGCGACGCGTAGCAGCAAAGAAAGTCAAGGAAATGGCGAAAACGTGGAAAAATCAGCCTCCGCCGACGAGAACAACGAGAGCAAAAAAGAAGACGCGAAGATTGAAAAATCTTTCGGCTTCCTCTTCTTCGTCTCTTTAATCGGCCTCGTTCTCCTCGGCTTATTCGCGTTCCAAATCTTAAAACTCCGCAACCGACACTTACACCGAAGAGGTTTACGCCACGTCGAACTCCCGGAATGGAACGCCACGGACGACGTCGAAACGCTCCGATCGAGATACTTCGAATCCAACAGAGACGAAGTGCGAAGCGTAGCGTAAAAATTTCTACACGTAGATACTTTGTGTTTTAATCGCACAACCAATAACACACACACATTACTACTACTACTACTACTACTACTACTTTCGCGCCAAAACAAAGCTCACATCATTCCTCCTCCTCCTAATAATCCAGCTTCGTGCAACTCTCTTTGCAACCCCTCGTTCCCGTGCAAAAGTTCTCGCAAGTTCCTCTCCAGTTCCTCGATTTTCCCCTCTAAAAACGTCCTCTGGTTTTGACAATCGTCCATCATCTTCTCCGCTTTTTTCACCGTTTGCGCGAGCTCTCTCTCGATCTGTTCTCTCGATCGCAGCACGAACCCTCGTCCGATGGGTTTGTACAAATTCGTAGTCGTTTCGTCGTCTTCATTCGTCGAAACGGATAACTCTTTCGCGGTCAGTAACGCTCGCTGTTTCTCGACGGATTTTTGTTGAAATTGCGAGTGCGATTGCTTCAACTTTTGCGTGGTGTCGATGTATTTTTGTTGCAGTTCGGTGAACTGTTTCCGTTCGGCCGATGGTGGTTTTACCGACGCCGTATTTGCTGCTGCTGCTGCGCTCATTATTCGCAGAGAGAATTAGTATTCGTCCGCTGCTTTTTGTATCTTTTGTCTCGAGTAATATAGCGCGCAAAAGTGGAGAGATTTGCGTTGACTTTTTCCCTGAATTCCCCTAAACTTTTGCGCGGAAGAACGATGATACCTTTGTGCAAACCGTGCCATGGCAGCAGCCAAAACACGTTTCGAAGCGCTCCTGCGCCTACGCATCCTGCCACGTTTGGTGCTCGAAGAAGTTGTGTGGTTTCGCGAGTAAAACGACGACGAAAAGAACGTTTGATGATGAAAATGAGATTCGTGTGCACAAACTCGTCGTCGGGGAAGTATTCGGACTATTCAGAAACGTCCTCGACGGTGAAAACGATCGTCTCCGGAATGACGTCCGTTGCCAACACTTTAAGGCAGAGGATGAAGAGAGAGGAGGATGTATCATCGTCTTTGTCTTCTCCTTCTTCGTTGAAACTCCGGAATGGGAATCCAGCGATGACGGTCAAAATGCTCGAAAATCGGATCGCGGACGAGTTTCGCCTGAAGGAATATCTCTGGACGGGGGATATCGACGTCGATTTGTTCTCGCTGAAATGTGTTTTTACGGATCCGACGTTATCGTTTACCGGGTTGGAGACTTTTAGAGATAACTTGGAGAGTTTACAGCCGAGTTTGAGACGCATCGCGCCCGAAGGAAAGAGAAGGGTCGAGTTGCGCGAGTGCGGGAAAGACGAAGACTCGGACGACGTCGTCGTCGCCAAATGGCGAATGGTTGGCAACCTGCAATTGCCGTGGCGACCGAAAATCGACATCCAAGGCGAAACTCGATTTCAGTTTCGGAGAGAGATAGTGGACGATATAGAGGAAGAAGAAGAAGAGCGAGAGAGAAAAAGAGGAGAGGAGGAGGAGAACGAGACGTGTCTCCGCGTGGTGTCCTATCGAGAAACGTGGTCCGAAACTGCGTCCGAGGCGCTCTGGCAACTCGTCACGCCGTTCGCGCACGAGAAGGAGTAACTTTTTTGCGTTTCGCTCAAAAGCCGAGCATAATGAGAGGAGTAGTAGTAGCAGTAGTAGTACTCGTAATAGTACTGGTAGTAGTTCGTGTAGTCATTCATGTAAAGTAATAGTCGTCCGCGCCAATCTGCCAAATATTCTTCTCTCAGGCACCTCTTTGTACGTATGAGTCTCTTCATTTTTATTCCATTACAAAACACGCAAAACACGCTCACGCAACATGCAATCATCGGGAGAAAGACTCGACGACAATAACGATACTGTTACTCGTCGTCGTTTACGTCGTTGTCGTGTTGCCCCATGCGCGCGTTCCTTCTCGTCGGGGTTATTAATAAAAAACGTTCTCGTTACGATTGCGCTTTGGCTGCTCGTTTTCTTGAACGAAAAATCATCATTTTGCAACGGAGATGACGACGTGAAGTGTCCGACTTCAAACGAATTCCAAACGCTCTCACCGATCACCCAACCGTCGCCGATCGAGGAAATGGAATGGCTGGCTCGATACGATTACGCGAATAAAGATGATCACACGAAGAAAACGGAACGGGTGATTGCGAAATTATCGAATGGTCAAATATACCAATCGAAGGACAACGGGAAGACGTTCGCGGACGAGACGGCGGTTTTGAGAGGGTTCCAAGAGGATAAAGGATTCATAGTCGACCGGATCTTAGTTCCGAGCGATGATTTATACACGAAGCGAGTGATTTTGCAAGGGAATAAAGATCGGCATTGGGCGTCGAAAGATCTCGGCGACAGTTGGATACAACCGTGCGGGTTTGAAAGCGCCAACGATGACGATGCGAACAATTGTTTCAAGAGTCCGACCGGTGGGAAGTACGAACAAGGGTATAGGATTGTAGGAAGCATGGTGATGCATCCCGGCGAGCACAGGGATGGGTACATTTTGGCATTGGTGAGCCGACCGGAGTGCGAGAAGACGTATTACGACGACACGGTGACGTGCGCGAAGGATTTGATGTTGACTACGGATTTCGGGAGAACAGAATGGAGGAATTTAACGGATTCGAGCGATAACGATATCGTTAGTTTTGTGGATTTCGACTGGGGACCAGATCCAGATCCTACGCACAGCGAAGCGAGCATTTTGGCGACCGTGTATACGAGTAAAGAGGACTTGTGGAAATCGAGACATCATCCTGGGTTTAGTTTCGCGGTGACTTTTATACGCTCGTCGTCGTTTTTTGTGGGAAAAGATTGGTACGCGCATAAAACTCCGTGCGGGAACGTGTTCGAGGTGTTGAATAAGGACGTCTACGTCGCTGCTTTGAAGGATTGCGACAAGTATTTGAAAATGTTGGAAGATTCGAAAGACATCTCGGACGAAGAGGAAAAAGAGTTGAGGTACGACCACGTGCAGTTGGAAGTGTCCACAGATAGCGGTGAGACGTTTAATCCGATATGCTTCCCAGAAAATGTTCGCGCGAAATCGTTCACGATATTCGATTTCGATGCGGTTCAGAAAGGGCCGGATTTCATCAGCATCGACCACGCGGAGGAAGAAACGTCGGCGGTTGAAGGCGCCGCGCCGATGGGGAACTTGTACGCCGCGGATGATTCGTTGCGACTGTTTTCCCTATCGCTTCGTAGAAACGTGCGCGAACGAGGCGTGGCGGATTTCAGCGGCGTTGCAGGCATGAATGGCGTATTCATTGCAAACCAAATAAGCAGAGATGCGTTTAAAAGTACGTATAATTATGAGGATGTTGACTATAGTAGTTATTACCAAACCTTGCAATCGTTCAACGGAGGAGGCGTGTGGCGATACATTCCCGCTCCGAAGAAAGATGCGAACGGAAACGATATTCAAGGGTGCACGGTTACGGACGACTCGAAAACAGTGTGTAGCTTACACTTGCACGGCGAAAGCGCGTGGTCTGGAGGCGAAAATTGGGAAACGCGGTTCGGCGCGGTGTATTCGCACCAATCCACGCCGGGTGTCATCATATCGACAGGAAATGTCGGGAACGTGTTATCGAAAGAAGCGAGCGAAGTGAACACGTACATCTCTCGCGATGGTGGGTACACGTGGGAAGAGACGTTACAAGGACCGCACATTTACGAGTTTGGTAACTTTGGCGCTTTAATCGTCGCGGCGAAAGAATCAAGCGTGGGGCAAACCGACGAGGTTTGGTTCTCGCGAGACGTCGGGAAGTGCTGGGAAGGCCCAATCAAGTTGAGTAAACCGATCAACGTCCACAACATTCGCACGGATGTCGTTCAGAAAGGATCGGTGTTTGTTATCCACGGCGAAGATGCGACGAAATCGGAATCGTACCAAGCCTCCGGCATCGCGTACGTCATCGATTTCGATAACTTATTGCTAAGCAACTCGACGTTTCGAGTCGATAAGTGCGACGAGAAGAACGATTACGAGACGTGGTTTTTGAATATTCCAAACCAAAAGGAGTGCAACATGGGCGAGAAAGTTGAAAGACGACGCCGGAAACGGTACGCGAGGTGTTTGAACCTTGAAGACGGCGTCGTGTCGGAACTCCAAGATACCGTCTCGCAATCTCACGTGTGCGAGTGCGAGCACATGTTTGACACGTCGTGTGAATACGGGTATTACAGAGTTCACTCGTCGCCCTCGGCTATTTCAGGGTGCGATCCGATGCCGAATGTGAACATCGAAGAGTGCGCGTACTTGATAGATAAAGGATCGATTCCGAAATCTCACGAACGCATCGTTCACGGAGACGTGTGTAACAACCCGTTAAACGCGCTCGGCGCAGAATACGACGATTTAGGCCACAAGAAAGGGAAAAAGCACAACACGAAGCATCCTCTGTTTGGATTTCTCATCTTTTCTCTCTTTGGCGGAGCTTTTTATGTGGTGTATAAATACTTTGATTTAGGCCGCTACGTACCGCACGGGTTCCGAGACGCGGTGAATGAATTCTTTGAAATCGTCATGGATTGGTTGAGAAGAGTGCGGAGTAACATGGGATCATCATCAGGCGGTGGTGGTGGTGGCTTTAGACGGTTTGGTGGCGGCGGCGGTTCGAGACCAGATGGATACTTTGAACCGTTAGCGGATTTTGATGAAGACGAGATTTGAATAAAATTAAACGCGCGCGAGGGCTCGCGGGCGACGATGACGAAGAAGAAAACTTATAGGAATAATTGATTAGATGTACAGATAAATGAATGCGCTTTGACCAAAATCTACTTTAATAAATGTAACACGACGCATCTTCCTTCCTCTCTCTCTATCGTCCACTATACCTAACATCGTACGCCGAAGCCGCCTGCTCTTTTGAGACGCAGGAGTTACAAATTTGCCAACTCGCCATCATCGTCGATTGCGACAACGTCTCCGTCAGAGTCGAACACGCCGAACACTTCTTCCTCTCATCTTCTACCACTCCATCGTCTCCTTCTTCGCTAACCACCTCTAAAAGTTTCACGTACGGCATTTCCCTCGGCACTTTCTCCATCATCACAATCTTGCAACATTTTCTCCGCCTCGCTTGCTCCTCGCTCTTGGCGAACAAATGCTCTTCCACCTCCATCATCGTCCCTCGCAAACTCGGCAACACGTACGTCTCTAAAACCTCTAAAACTGGACGACATTCGAGCGCACTGAAACTCACGAAGCAATTTTGAACCCCCACGCACGCGCCGGATTGATTTTGAATGGCCAGTATCGAGAACATATGCTCGTTCGAGGCATGCAATTGTAACTGTTTTTGGAGTTTGCTTTTGGATAACGGCAACGCATGGGAAGTAGATGTTGATGATGGCGACGTAAACGTCGACGACGTTTCTTTCGCGTGCAAATCGAGTAAATGAATGATTTCATTCACGTCGAAAGGGACGGCGTAGTTTGCCAGACGATACGCGATCGATGATGATGATGACATTCTTTTACGTGCGTACTTTTTTCTCATGACATCACGTTGAAAATTTTCTTCGCTATCGTTCTATAAATCTCTCCTTCTAATGTCACATTCTCCCGTTGTTCTTGATCGTCATCTTCCGTCGTCGTCGTCATGGTTAAACTCGCCGCCACTGGCCTCCCGATATCACCACCTCGACTGACGCCTTCCAAAATCGGCACCTCGGCTAAAACGTCCACGCCTAACTGTTTCGCGAACTCGCTCCCGCCGCGTTCGCCGAAGGGAAAATGTTTCGTTTTCCCGCCGTCCGCGCTAAAATAACTCATATTCTCCACCACGCCTAAGATTTTCGCGTCTACTTTCGCGTACATATCCACCGCTCGTCTCGCGTCGATTAAACTCAACTCGTTCGGAGTGGACACGACGATAACCCCGGATATCGGTACTTTCTGCGCCACCGTGATGTGCGCGTCTCCCGTCCCCGGCGGCATGTCTATGAACAAAACGTCCAAGTCGTTCCCCCACTTTGTCTCTTGAATCAGCTTACTCAGCGCCCCCATGACCATGGGACCTCTCCACACCGCCGCTTGATCTTGTGGGAGTAAAAACCCCATCGATTGGCACTTGACGTTGAAATTTTCCAAGGGGAGCATCCGTTTCGAACCGTCTCGTTCCGTCACCACTTTCGGTTGCAAATTGCGCAAATTCATCAACAACGGAATCGACGGCCCGAAAATATCCGCGTCGAGCAGGGCGACTTTTAACCCACACTTCGCGGACGCGATCGCGAGATTCACCGCGGTCGTCGATTTCCCCACACCTCCTTTCCCCGAGGCCACGGCGATGATGTGTTTGCAGTTCAGAAGGGATGGAGGGAGAGGAGGTTTCTCGAACACCTTTTTCTTCGCGTTGTTGGCATCCACGAAGGAGGAGGAGGAGGAGGACGAAAAGGAGGACGAAAAGGAGGAATACCGTCGAAGGAAACAAAAACAAAGACTACTCGATGCAACGGTGTAAGAAGAGGACGCAAAAGCGGCGCTCTGCGTTCGATCTCGCAACAGTAAACTCTTCATCATATCTCTCTAATGTGCAACCAACTGTCTCGTTTTTCTCCCGAAATTTGGTTCAAAATGTCTCACAAAAAAGGTACGAATTTAGAGATAAAAGCACACTACTCTTTTCTGCGCAAAACAGATTCTCTCTCTCTCTCTCTCCTTTACGTCGCGCGTTTCTCTCTCTCTGTTCCCGTTTTGATCTTTCGCAAAGTTTCTACTTTCTGCGAGAAGTAAGTGTCCATCATTCTCATCTTTTCTATCAACACATTTTGAAAATTTGGGTGCCGAAAATCTCCCCTTAAATGTGATCTCTTTTTTTTATCTCTCTCTCTGTTGCGCTTAGTAAAAGCGGAGAGAGAGAGAAAAGCGCCTTCCATTTGCGAGAGGAAGCGCGCAGATGAGGCGATTTGAAGAAACGACGATCTGACTGACGATCGAGAGAAAGAAGAAGGCTCTTTGATTTTTACTCATTTTTTAAAAATTTCTCTCTCTTTTCTCTCACATCAGACCACAGAAAAAGCAACTAACTGAAATATGACGACGACGAACATTGACATCTCGGCCCCAAAACCGAAAGTCAACGGCGAACAGATGGGTTTATTTTCCGGGAAGACCGTGCAATTAGTGTTGGAAACGACGAGCAGTGAAGGTGGTTCTGTGCTGAAAGGGAAAGCCGCGGACGGGATGGAAGTGACCGTGGCGTTGGACCAGTCTTTGGGCGCGGCGCCGCAGAGTCGATTTATCGAAGTCGAAGGCGTGGTGACTGGTCCGGCGGAGATTAAAGCGACGAACGTGGCGAGTTTTGGCGAGAGCGTGGATTTGTTCGCGTATAACGAGATGTGCAAGATGTTGCACGCGAAAGGGAGAGAGATGATTTTGTAATCTCTTCTTCTTCTACGCGCATAAATACGACGAGTACATTTTTAATCACAAAACACATACAAAAGTATAATATATAAATAACAAGTTATCATCAGTCCGTTATGTATGCATTTAAGCGACTAAAAGCTCGACCGCATCTTTACTCAGCGCGCTTTTCACGGTCTCTCTCACGTATTCTTTGAACTTTTCCCCGCCTTTCATTCCGGAAATGATCTCAGTGCCGAACCCGCTGACTAAGAGAGACCTCGCGATTTCTTTCGTCAAACCTCGGCTTTGGATGTAAAACAACTCCTCCTCTTCCAAATCGGAAACGGTGCATCCGTGAGTGCACTTGACGTCATCCGCGATGATCTGCAAATTCGGTCTGGCGTTCACCGTCGCTTTCGGCACTAACAATAAGTTTCTCGTGATTTGTTTCGCGTCGGTTCGTTGCGCGAGTTTGTTCACTCTCACGTTGCCGTCGAAAACGCCTTTACCCGAGGACGAGGAGACGATGCATCTGTGTCGTTGATCCGTCGTGCCTTCCTCGAAATCGAGAATAATCGCCGAATGTAAATCTTGCGTTTGTTTCGAGCCAGCTAAGTTGAAGCAGTTCAGTTTCGTGTCTGTTTTCTTCCCGAGTTGTTTCACTCTTAAATCGTGTCGGTGTAACTTCGCCCCGACGTTGACTTCGTTAATCTCGTACACCGAAGACTCGTTTTGTCGGACGTACGTCGCGCGAGTGTGTACGGCTTCTCGACCGTGGTCTTGCGAGAGTGAGTGAAACACGCGCGCGTTTTCTGCCAAATGTATCTCGACGACGTCGTTCGCCCAGTACCGAGAATCGTGTTTTTTCCCCGAGCCGCCGACGGTGGCGTACTTCTCAACCACGCTCACCGAACTCTTCGCGAGCGCGTCGATGAACACTCTCGCGTTCGCACCCGTCGCCAATTCCCCATCTTTTCTATCTTTCGAACTCCTCCTCGCGTGGATAATATACACGATATTCTCCACGTTCTCAGTCTTCACCGTGATGCACGCGACGTTATCGCTCCTCGCGCAGCTCTTGTTGATTCTCGCGAAAATCGCGCCTTGTCCCTCAACCTCCTCGTCTTCGTCGTACGTCCCAATCGCGCTCGCGATGTCACCGCTTATCGTCCTCGAAATTGAAACCCCGTTTTTGTCGTCCTCGTCGATTGAAGACCACTTCTCGGAAAACCGGCCGTTGACGAACGCGACGACTTTCGCTCCTTCCGGAACATCCGCCAAGAACGCTTTCATGTCCTCCTCTACATCCGCCTCGCTACTATCTTCTCTCACCAACTTCGCATTCGTAATCTCCGAAACGTCAAAAAAACGCCACGACTCGTCCCTGTTCGTCGGCGTTTTCGATTCCGAGAGTTGTTTAGACGCACTCGAGCGCATGCGTTCGACCCACGATTCAGACGACGATTCAGACGACGCGCACGCATCCCTCGCCTGCAGTATCCACTCGTTATCTCTTTTCTTCAGGGAAGAAGACGACGATTTCGCCGTCGCCGCCCCTCCTGAAGAAGCAGCGGCAGTTTTTGTCGCGCGTCTACTCCCTCTCGTTTTCGTGTTGTTGATGTTGTCGTTGTTCTTCTCCGTGCTCGCAGAGGAGGTATCATCAAAAGATGATGATGACGATAAAAGTCGCCGCCGGATGATTCTTCTTAAAGATGATTTGGACGACGATTTCGCCAATCCTCCATTTTTTCCCCCGACGACGGAAAGAGAAGAAGAAGAAGAACCAGTCGGCGCGATAAAGGAGGACATACTTCTTCTCTGCGGTACACTTCCTTTTGGTTCTCGTTCTTACGTTGTTTTCAACAAAACGCAAACTGCTCAAAGTTTGCCTGGTAAATGATCAATCTTTAATCGATTTAAGAAGAAAGAATTTTTTATCACGTGCAGCACTATGGACGAGTTTAAGGCACGAGCGACGAACCCCAGTAGGTTTGGAACCAAATTTTGGTTCGAAAAAAAAAGTACAAACCACGTTTGGAACCAAATTTTGGTTCGAAAAAAGTACAAACCAGTTGTTTGGAACCAAAATTTGGTTTTGAAACAGGTTTCGAGAAAAAAAAAGTGACCAAAACACAAAAAAACAAAAAAAAGAAATTTTCGTCTCCAGAAACTAATTTCTCTCAGGAGTCAGACGCAAAAAACATTTCGAAGAGAGAATAGACAAACACCGGATGGTTTTGTCGTCGTCTTTGAAAAGAGTCTCTGGGTTTCAGCAACCACCGCGAGAAGCACCGCGAGGCGTTGCTACTGATTCGAGAGGAGAAGAAGACGAAGAAGATGAAGACGAGGAAGAAGAGGAGAAATCATCATCCCCCAAAGAAGTGGGGGCGGCGGCGAAAACTGTTTTCGTGGACGCGTCGGAAAACGCGAAACGGTGGATACTGGCGGGACTTCCGCCGCTGCCGACGACTGACGGAGAGGTGAAGAAAGAGCTGAACAAACTCATGCGACAGGAGGAGAGTTTTATGACTTCTACGACGACCGAGAATAAAAAAACGAATTTTGGAAGCCGCCAACGGGAGGTGTCGAAGGAAACGCAAAACTATTATTATTCGTCCGATTCGGATGTGCCACAAAACGCGACGAATACGACGATGAACAAATTTAATAACAAACAGACGAGCGCATTGACCTCGAATTTACGACGCGTAGATTCGACGTTGTTAGCAAACACGGTGATGTGCAGGCCAGAGGACGATCCAGACGCGAGATTGGAAGAGAGCAGTACCGCCGACGCGAAAACGCAGACGACGATGAAAAAGTTGACGCCGGAGGATTTCGAGGCGTTGTATCTCGTCGGCCAAGGCGCGTTCGGGAAAGTGTTTCAAGTGAGGAAGAAAGATACCGGGGTTCTGTACGCGATGAAAGTGATGAAGAAAGAGGTGGTGATTGCGAAAGAGCAGATGGAATACACGAAGCAAGAGAGGGACATTTTGACGAGCATCACGCACCCGTACGTGGTAAAGTTACGATTTAGTTTCCAAACCGCGACGAAGTTGTATTTAGTTTTAGATTTTATCAACGGTGGGCACTTGTTTTATTGGATGTATCGAGAAGGGATGTTTGACGTTGGATTGACGAGATTTTACATCGCGGAAATCGTCTGCGGGATTGGACATTTGCACTCGCTGAACATCATGCACAGAGATTTGAAACCGGAGAATATTTTAGTCGATAGGGAAGGACACGTGAGAATTACCGATTTTGGTTTAGCGAAGAAGTTTAGCAGCGACGGCGAGAAAGCGAACTCGTTGGTTGGGAGCATAGATTACATGGCGCCGGAAATTTTGAAAGATAAAGGTCACGGGAAAGAGGCGGATTGGTGGTCCGTCGGCGTTTTGTTGTACGAGATGTTGATTGGGCAGTTACCTTTTCGAGGAAAAAATAAAGCGGCGATACAAAAGGCAATCACGTCGCAAAAGATTAAAATGCCAACGTTCGTGGAAACCGACGCGGCGAAATTGATTCAGAATTTAACCATGAAAGATCCGAATTTACGTTTAGGAAGCGACGTGAATCTGAAGAAAGATTCGACGTCTAAAAACGGCACCGAGGAGGTGAAGAAACACAAGTTTTTTTCGAAAATCAACTGGGCGAAGCTCGAAAAACGAGAAGTCCCGGCACCATTTGTGCCGAAAATTGACCAAGATAAAGGCGACGGGTGCGTGGCACACTTTGATAAGAAGTGGACGGACGCGAAAGTCCACGCCGAAGCCGAATCCGCGGCGGCGAGTCCGAGCTCGGCGGAGCAACACCATTTTCTCGGATTCACGTACGTTTCGCCCACTCAATTGGCGTATTTTGGGAGAAAGATGAGCATAGATGAAAACGAAAGGTTCGATGGTGATGATGATGAGGAGGAGGACGACGACGATTTGAGAAAACTTACCGCCGCGACGAGGAATATGAACATGAATAATAATAATAATACGAATACAAATAGGAACAGCAAAAGCACCAAGAAGAACAACAACGACAAAAACAACAACAAAAACGACGGCGGGGACGAGGAACTTTCGTTCGACTCCGACGAGGAAACCGCTCTGGACGGTTTGAATAACGATACCACCATCAACTCCACCTTTGAGAACGACCGCCGGTCTTCTTCGAAGAGCAGTAGTTTGTCTTCCTCTCGCGACGAAGAAGAAGACGCCATCAGACAAAGGTTTCAACAACGAACCCCACCGCCTCGTCCCAACAGCAACAACACCACCAGCGACGCCGCCACCTCGAGCAGCGCCAACACGAGCGGAAGAACGACACCAATCTCGGTGAACAAACCAAAAGAAGGAAGCCGAAGCCAGTCGCCTTGGATGCGGTAGTTAGAGAGAGACGAAAGCGAGACGTCTCCGCGGCGCGTATATAATGAGTGAGAAAGCAACGATGTAGAAAAAGCTACGTGAAATAGTAGGAAGAGAGATAACAGTAGGTACCAGTATGCATGTAATATAATTATATATATATAGAGAGAGAGAGAGTGAGAGAGAAACATTAATCGACGCTTTTCGCATCTCGCCTTAAAAATCGAAGCTTCTTTCCGAGACGAAATGCTTCAAAACAAGAGAGAAAAGATGAGCGCAAAGATGAACTCTCCTCCTTCTCGAACAGACGAAGGAGAACAAGAAAAGCCGTTCATCATCACTGCCACCGTCGGCATGACTTCTTCTTCTTCAAATCGTAATAATACTGATAAGATTGAACTAATCGCGCGCACATCTACACCAACGTTTGTGTTGAAAATGCTCCTGTGCAAAGAAGCATCCTTGAACGAATCGGATTACGATTTGCGATATAAAGGGAAAATCCTACCAACGTCCGACCCGAACACTACCTTAAAAGAGTGCGGGATAACGGGATCGTGCCATGGAATCAGTTTATGGGAAAACGACGCGTGCAGGAGACGAAAAGTTGCGGACGAATTAGATGCGATTCGGAGGGAGAAACGAGAGCAGTTTTACGAGAAAGAGGCGGACGCGAGAGCGGAAGCGAGGAGGGAGATTGAAAGGATCAAGGCGAAGAATAGTTATTCTCCGGAGAATACTACGAATAATGGTGGGTTTGGTGGCCAAGCGACGATGGAGAGGCATGATATGAGTCGGTACGGGTACGGGACTTCCTCGTCGTCGCAAAGGCAACCTACGTCCGTGGCGGAAGAAAATCCGTATCGTCAATATCATCAACAACAACAACAACAACGCGAATCTTCTCCAATAGTAATAGACGGCAGCAGCGACGACGACGCGCGCAACAATAACTACACCAACTCTGCCGAGAGAAGAAACCAACATCATCAGAACGACTACCAAAACGACTCCCGCCGACACCCTCCTCCTCCCGAAATCGACGACCTCGCCAAACGCCGCGTAGCCTCGGACGAGCTCCAAAAAATCATCGCCGACGTCGACGCCATCAAATTCCGAGTCGACGACATTCTCGACGTCCACAAAAACGACCCGTCCTTAATCTCCGACGATCTGCGAAAAACAACTTTAAAAAACGCTCGAGAAGCCGCGCACTTGTTGGAAAAGAGTTTGTTGCGAGCCGACGCGGTTGAATCGTACGGGTTTAACGATATCCGAGCGATGAGGAAAGGCTTAGTCGCGAGAGTGGAAAATTTGTGCGGGAAGTTAGAGCCGTTGACCAAAGAGTAGTTTAATCAATGTTGCGAGGGAAAGAGAGAGAGAGAGAGAGAGAGAGAGAGAGAGAGAGAGAGAGAGAGAGAGAGAGAGAGAGAGAGAAAGAAGCGCGCGAGTGGATAGAGCAGCATTAGAGAGCAGTGTGACACAGT
>Ga0114997_10002253_pt1 | contig 15634 bp, 17 predicted proteins | sample ArcticOcean_MG_C_2_FD_87045 | JGI IMG/M metagenome (GOLD analysis project Ga0114997, IMG submission 87045) | Marine microbial communities from western Arctic Ocean - ArcticOcean_MG_CB4_136 | ecosystem: Environmental > Aquatic > Marine > Oceanic | place: Arctic Ocean: Canada Basin | collected... | reverse complement strand
TTCATGTAATATAATTTTATAGCCATATAATAAATATGGCTATAAATTCAACAATTTCGGGTATATTACGTGCTTATCCTGTAATAATGATGTATTCTACTGTATTACTTTACGTAATGACAAGTGACTTAGATTTTTTATATTTACTAATTGTGTTATTCTTAGGAGAAGGAATCAATTATACTTTAAAATATAAAGTTTTAAAGCCTATATTTGGAGATCATATTCCGATATTGGGTCAAGGTTCAAGACCGACTGGTGCAAAAGATTGTGGTATATTTTTATCTAAAAAAGAAAAAAAATTAACTTCATATGGAATGCCATCTGGTCATTCTCAGAATTCGGCTTTATTTGCTACTTTCTTAATTCTAAAATTACTAGGAGAGGGTATTAATATATCACTAATTGTGAAAATAGCAATAATTGCTGGATGGAGTTTAAGCGTTATGGTAAGTCGTTGGGTTTTCAATTGCCACACGGTAGGTCAAATACTTATTGGAGCAACATTGGGGATATTTTTCGGAGCAACAGCATTTAAATGTAAAGATTATGTTTATTTTATAGAAAATTTAATTTAAGATCTAGGGAGTGGTGCCAAACATAATTTTATCTCTCCAAGAGATGCTACACTATATTTTACAACAAGAGGTAAATCATTTTCCAAATACATTTCAATATTATTACACAAGTTGGTACACTTAATGAAATACCCTAAATTTTTAAGTGAAAATTCACCCTGTATAACAGTTGAATCTTCATTTTTCTTAATAAATTCTGTAATTCCGTCACTTTCACATCTGCGAATTTTACAACTAGCAAATGGACCATTACATGAAAAAATCAGTTCATTACCTATAGATTTGATCTCCAATCTTTCTGATATATTACTAAGATCGCGAATGATTTTTTGAAAATCACATGATGGAAGATTAATGACAGATGAAAACTTCACAGAAGGCATATCTAATTCTTCCTCATCAGGTTCAATAAGTTTTAATTTTTGAATTTTTGATTGTTTAATATCTCCATTTTCAAATTTTAACCCCAAATATTCAACAATACCATCACAATAATCTTCTTCCTCAATATAAATAGTTAACGTATCATCATTATCTATTGAATTAATGAGTTTAAAAAGATGAAACATATTGACCCCTATAATAATTTTGGGGTATTTACAATAAAAATGTTCAAATTTGAAAGCGTCTAAAAATAAATGTGCTAAGATTGTATGAGATTTATCCATATTTATAATTCTAATTCCCGCCGGAGATACTTTTCCATCTTTCATTACCAATTCTTGTGAGAAAATGATATTTGTTTCTAATAAAATATCTTTTAATGCTGTCATTAATGTTCTCATTGGAGATATTTGAACAGTTTTCATTTCTAGAACATAATTATTTTCCATATATCTAATTATGTGCTTAAAATCTTTAAATACTTATGGCAAAAAAAAAGAATTAAACGAAGTAATGATATATATATATATATATATGTTTGCATGTTGTTTTCATACTAATAACCAAGTAAATGATATAAATGATAATAAAAAAGAATCCAACGACAAACAAAAAATTCATTGTTCCCAAAATGTAATTAAAAATAAAATAAAAAAAATAAAAAAAGAATTGTTTAAAACAAAAATAAATAACCATATTGGGTATGGGATAAGTTCTAATATTTTTAAAATAAAATTAGACAATACATATGTATCGTGCAAGGTTATAAAAGATGGTTGGGTAGAACATTCTGAAAATGAAATTTGTGTATTGAAAAAAATTACAAATATAGATACTTTTTTTGTAAAATATATATGTAATTTTAATTTGTCTCAAAAACCTGTTATATGTTATGAATATATTGATGGTACTGATTTATTTACATATATTTCTAAAGATAATACTTTTTTAGAAAATGAAAATAAAACATTGGAACTTATTAGAAATATATTATTTGGCCTGGAGAAATTAATGGAATTAGATCTAGTTCATTTAGATGTAAAACCTGAAAATATAATAATACAATGCTTTGATCCACTTAAAATAAAAATAATAGATCTTGCTTTTTGTTATAATTATAAAAAAAGAAAGATCGACTCTATATTGGGAACAATAGGTTATATGGCACCTGAAATAGTATTTCATAAAAAGATATATCATAATACAGATATTTGGTCAATCGGTATAATGATATATCTATTATATTCCAATACTTTTATGTTTGATTGTGAAGAGGATGCGTATGTTTATAATATTACATGTGATACTCGAAAGAATAAATTAATTGAGAAAAATCTTCAACAATGTAGTGTAGATCTAAAAATGATAATCACAAAATGTTTAATGTATAATACTAATTACAGAATATCTGTAAATGGTCTTATTAAATTATTAAATAACATTTAACATTTTTTATATTTAACATTTTTTATATTTAACATTTTTTATATTTAACATTTTTTATATTTACCCTTTCTTTTTCCTGTTTTATGTCTACACCTACGTTTGTTTTTAGTACGTCTTCTTTTTTTAGTACGTCTTCTTTTTTTAGTACGTCTTCTTTTTTTAGTACGTCTTCCGTTAATCTTGACAGCACCAAATTTCCCTTTTTGCGTGGTATAACCAGCGTTACGCAATTGTGCTAAAAGTGCTGCTTTTTTAGAACTTTTGGCCTTTGAAACAATTCTTCCATTTTTATTGTATTTTAAATGAGTTTTAGTAAGGGCATCTCCACTGGGCTTTATAGAACCGTAAGTGGTTTTGTATGCTGTACCATTCATAACTTGAGTACGTGATCCAACTAACATTTGAAAACTTCTACCATTTATGTTATATTTACCATTAGATCCTTTTTTGCTTTTTCTAGTTCTTCTAACCATTATAAAATATGTAAAGAAAAATAATTTTTGTTAAGGTTTTATGAACTTTTTATAAACTAAACAAATTATCTCCTAAAAGTATTTTATTAGAATAATATAAATATAATATAAATATGTGGGAAAAAAGAGGTAAATTATCAATTGCAAAAGAAGAAACGCGAGATCTACAGACATTATTACAAGAATCTTATATTAGATTAGAAAGAGAATATTATCAAAAAGGAGGTCAATCATGGTGGGAATATGTATGGTATTTTTTCGGGTATGTTGTATAAATTGGGTAAATATTATATACAAATAAAAATTATCTAAAGTTTATATTCTATAAAAATAAAATATATGCTTTTTTTATAAATGGCAAATTTTCCTCCCGGTGGACCATGGGTATATGACTCTGCATTACCAAAACCTAGTGCTGGTACCAATACGGTTAAAAGTATTATAGAATTTTCTAGTACAGATGTTAAACCGTCTTCATCCTTCAATACTTCTACTGCCCTTGAAACATTACATGATTTATTAGTGCAATATAATATAATAAATACCTTATCCGATATCAATACGCCATACACTGTTATTGCGCCAAATAGTAATGCGTTTTATCAATTCAATCCAACATTCTCTACATTAACTGATGCACAAAAAATAGATGTTTTAAAGTCACATATTATTTTAGGAAACTATGATTATGCACGATTAAAAATATTCGCCGCAAATGGAACAGAAGTATCTACATTGAGTAGTACAAAACTAAAATTTTATAAAAATCCATCAGACAACGAAATATATGTTGTTGCTAAAGATAACATATCTAAAATTATAAATTCAGATTTTTTAGCAACAAATGGTATAGTCCATCATATTGAGAGTGTGCTCGAAGTTATTGATCCAAGTGATGTGCCATCTACTAAAGGAATTATATTTGCACAACTTCAAATTAATACGGTGAATATTGTAGAATCCACATCTCATAAAGTTGAATTATTCGATGTTAAAATAGAAGATGACTTGACCCAAGTTTCGCAATATTACGGTATTACCGGTAATAATATGCGGGAATTATTTTATAAATATAGTAAAGAGTTTGGCATGCCCATCCTTCAAACGGCTATGTCTATTCTTACAAACAGTAAGCATTTAATAAAAGGATGGATACACTCCTCTGGTGAATCTAACCCGGTAGAAAATCATGGATATAATTTAATAAAAGAAGTAGTAAATTTATGGGAACAAGACGTTTGTGTAACTTCTGATAAATGGTACAGCGGTTCTTATATAGATATTACCCGAGAATTAATGATAGTTGATAAATGGACTGAATTAAATAATTGCAATATTGGCAATGCTCTTTCTTACTCACAATTAATAGAAAGTATAAATCAACATTTAGAAAAATATAGTATCCCACAAACAAAACTACTAAAGGATAATAAACTTATTTTATCATTGTTAATCTCTAATGGAAATGCAAATACCAACCCCGTTGAATTATTGCTTCACTTCATCATAACAGAAGACGAAAGTTCTTAAGAGTATTCTTAAGTGTATAATATTTTTGTTATTTTTAAATAATAACAAAAATTGAAAATAATTTAAAGATATAAAACAAGAATATCTCTATTATGCCGTCTACTATTGACCAAAAATTAACTGAAACTTATCAACAAAAAACAGATATCGAGCATATTCTGGATGCTCCTGATACGTATATTGGTACAGTTGACATTGATACTACAAAAAATTGGACGTTAAACGAAAAAGATGAAATTTCTCATCAGAATTATGAGTTTATTGGTGGATTATATAAACTTTTTGATGAAGGAATTGTAAACTGCAGAGATCATGTCGTTCGATTACGTGAAAAGAAAAAAAATAAAGAAAAGAATATTGTTCCCGTTACTCAAATTAATATAGAGGTTGACAAAGAAACAGGTGTTATAACAATGTATAATGATGGAAATGGAATTGATGTTGCCAAGCATCCTGAAAATAAATTGTGGATCCCTGAAATGATTTTCGGTCATCTTAGAACATCAACAAATTATAAAAAAAATGAAAAGAAAATTGTGGGTGGTAAAAATGGATTTGGTTTTAAATTAGTCTTAATTTATTCAAAATGGGGGAAAATAGAAACAATTGATCATGTCAGAAAAAAAAAATATACACAAACCTTCAGAGATAATTTAAATATTATTGAAGAACCTGTAATTACCAAAACAAAAGGCACTCCATATACAAAAGTAACGTTTTTACCAGATTATGCAAGATTTGGCATCGATAATTTGACCGATGATATGTTCAATCTATTTAAGAAACGAACATATGATATTGGAATTGTTACCGATACTAATGTGACAGTTACATTTAATTCTAAACCTGTACATGATAAAAATTTCGAACAATATATTGATTTATATATCGGGTCAAAGTTAGAAGCAAAAAGAGTATATGAAAAGTCTGATAACAGATGGGAGGTAGTAGCGTGTAATAGTCCATTGGATGAATTTACACAAGTATCATTTGTAAATGGTATTAATACCTTAAAAGGTGGTAAACACGTAGATTATATATTGAATCAGATCATTAAGAAGTTAACGATCTATATTGAAAAAAAGAAAAAGATTAAGGTAAAATCAACGACAATTAAAGAGCAACTCATGATTTTTATAAATTGTGTGATTGAAAATCCTAGTTTTGATAGTCAGACAAAAGAAACATTGAATACTCCAGTTTCTAAATTTGGATCTAAATGTATTATTAGTGATAAATTTATTGAGAAACTTGCGAAAATGGGTATTATGGATACTGCTATAAGTTTAACAGAAATAAAAGACAGTAAATTAATTAAAAAAACAGATGGAAGAAAAACGAGAAATATTAGAGGAATTCCAAAATATATGGGTGCTAATTGGGCTGGTGGTACCAAGTCAGATCAATGTACTCTTATTTTGTGTGAGGGAGATTCAGCAAAGGCCGGTATTGTTTCAGGTTTGAGCAAAGAAGATAGAAATGTGTATGGTGTATTTCCATTGAAGGGTAAATTATTAAATACTCTTCATGAGAATATACTTAGAATTAATCAAAATGCTGAAATTATAAATATTAAAAAAATCGTAGGACTTATATCTAATAAAAGTTATGATGGCGATTCTGCTAAAAAATTACTTAGATATGGTAAAATTTTATTTATGACGGATCAAGATTTGGACGGAAGTCATATTAAAGGATTAGGTATCAATATGTTTCATTCTCAATGGAAAGATTTGGTTAAAATTCCAAACTTTCTGGGATTTATGAATACACCTATTTTAAAGGCAACCAAGGGAAAGAAAGTAAAATCATTTTATAATGAAAATGATTATACAAAATGGAAAGTAAAACATGACGACGGTAAGGGTTGGAAAGTAAAATATTATAAAGGTTTGGGTACGAGTACTGCAAAAGAATTTAAAGAATATTTCGCACAAAAGAAAGTTGTTTGGTTTAATTACAGTGAAGACAAAAGTGATGATGCGATTGATAAAGTATTTAATAAAACACGTGCTGATGATAGGAAGGTGTGGCTTGGAAATTATGATAGAACTGCTACATTATGTCCGGATAATAATAGTATTTATTATGAAGATTTTATTGATCGAGAAATGATTCATTTCTCGAAATATGATTGTGAACGTAGTATTCCTTCTATGGTTGACGGATTTAAAACCAGTTTAAGAAAGATTTTATATTGTGCCTTTAAAAAACCACTTAAGACTGAAATTAAAGTAGCGCAATTTGCAGGATATGTTTCAGAACATTCATGTTATCATCATGGTGAGATGAGTTTAAATAAGGCGATTGTAGGTCTTGCTCAAGAATATGTTGGTTCCAATAATATTAATTCTCTTTTGCCAAATGGTCAGTTTGGTACTCGGTTGGAAGGAGGAAAGGATAGTGCAAGTGAGAGATATATCTTTACATTACTTAATTCAATTACGCGGTTTATATTCCCCAAAGACGATGAATATATTTTGAATTATTTGGATGATGATGGTACTAAAGTTGAACCTGAATGGTATATTCCTATTATTCCGATGATCTTGGTAAATGGTGGAAAAGGTATTGGAACCGGTTTTAGTTACGAAGGGTTGAGTTATAATCCAACTCAGATCATTGATTATTTGAAATATTCGATTAAAAATCCGGAAAAAATTAATACACATAAGATTGATCCTTATTATGAGGGCTTTAAAGGAAAAATTATTAAAATAGAGGAAGAAAAGTTTCTATATAAGGGTTGTTATGAAATTATTAATTTTGATACTATTAAAATTACTGAACTTCCTATTGGAACGTGGACCAGTGATTATAAGGCTTACCTTGAAACACTTATTGAAGATAAGTCTAAGACGGGTAAAAAAAGAGAACCTATTGTAAAAACATATATCGATTCGTGCACTGATACAGTTATAGAGTTTACAGTGAAATTGCATATTGGAAAACTTCCAGATTTGATTGCGAAAAATATTACAAAACATATTAATGCTCTTGAAAAGGTTTTCAAACTTACAACCACGAAAAAGACATCTAACATGTATCTATTTAACAAGGAACAGCAATTGAGAAAGTATCATACTATTTATGATATTATCAATGAGTTTGTCGATATTCGTCTTGACGCATATGTGAGAAGAAAAGCATATATTATTGATATGCTTGAAAGAGAACTTGTGTTAATTAGTAATAAGGCTAGATTTATTAAAGAAAATTGCGATGATGTTATTGATTTGCGCAAGAAAAAGAAGGATGTGATTATCGAATTGCTTAAAACAAGAAACTATGCGATAATGAATGGTGATGATGATTATAAATATTTGCGGAAAATGCCGATGGATAGTGTATGTGAAGAGAACTTCCAATCTTTATTGAAAGACAAGGGTGATAAGGAAACCGATCTTAATAAAGTAAAAGAAACATCTGTACAAAAAATGTGGCTTAGAGAATTACGCACACTGGAAAAGGAATATGAACAATACAAGATTGATAGAATTAATAGATCAACTGGATTGACTAAGAAAAAGACGAAAAAGCCCAAAAAGACGAAAAAGCCCAAAAAGACGAAAAAGCCCAAATAGAAAGAGTAAAATGTGTAGATAGAAAGTAAAATAATGAAAAATAATGAAAAATAATAAAAAATAATGAAAAATAATAAAAAATAATGAAAAATAATAAAAAATAATGAAAAATAATAAAAAATAATAAAAAATAATAAATAAAAAGTTATTTTTTTATCGATTAATCGGTGCAAAATCTTTCATCATTTTATCTATTAATATTTCGACATCTTTTTCTTCATTACCATAAACCTTATTATTGATATACAAATATCCGTGCCAATAATTTTTTACTTTTATTATATATTTATGACGAATCGTATTATCATTTTTTATAAAATATGTAATAATTAAACTTTTGTTATTCGTATTAATATTGCGTCTTATAATAAAACAATTGTTTTCTTTTCCTGAAAATATTTTTGTTATTTCATCTTCTAAATTATTTTCGTTTATGTAATGAAAATATTTGGGTATTCGGAGTTTAAAAAAAAATGGACATACAAATGATATACCAGACAATGTTTTCCGAAAGTTATTATTTTGAGCCTCGATTAATAATTCATCTTGAACATTTGTATGTTCGTTTTTAAAATAAACATTAGTAATTCCTTCTATGGGGGGGGTTGAACAATAATCGGCAACTTCATATATATACTTATGTATCTGGGTTAAAATAGGCATACTTATAGTGTACATTTTATTTTTTTCAAAAATAAATAATATGATTCCGACTTAAACCAGGTGAATGTTGTAAGGGTTGTTCTATAAATTAATTTATAAGAAATTATTAAATAAATATTAAAAAAAAGTTAAAAAATAACAACACATATATGGAAACACCAAATTAAACAAAATATATATAAATATATATATGATTTTTATTTTGGGTGGTATATTTATTTTATTAATTATATATTATTTTTTTTTTAATACTAGAAAGGAAGGTTTAGAAAATTCAAAAAATTTTATACCTTCGAAAAATTTTATACCTTCGAAAAATTTTATACCTAGCGATGGATTTAATGGTAATAGAGAAGGTTATGTTTTTAAAAATTGTTCAGAAGGATTAGGTTATTATAAAGACACCTTTTATTCTGATTACTAAGAATTTATAATTATTAATTATAATTATAAATAGACTTTATTTCAAAAAACTTACATACTCAATAGTTTTTGATATGTTTTAATAGCCGAATCACTAGTTACCGATATAGAATCAATTCCCGCGTTTACTAAAAATTCACAAAATTCTATACTATCGGATGGTTGTTGTCCGCAAAACCCAACTTTTACTCCATATTTTTTATAAGTTTCAATTGCAGTATTAATCATTCTTCTATAACTTATATTTTCATGGCTACTTAAATGAGTTATTTTATCAGAATCTCTGTCTACTCCCAATGTCAACTGTAATAGATCATTACCACCTATAGATACGCCGTCCACATACTGAGAAAAATTATCAGCCTCAATAACATTACTAGGGATTTCACACATTAAATAAATTTTCAAATTATGAACACCTCGTTCAAGTCCATGCTTTTTCATTTCGTGTAAAACATTTTCACATTCTTGGGGGGTTCGGCAAAAAGGGATCATAATAATAATATTATCTAGTCCCATATTCTCTCTAGCATATTTAAGTGCCAAACATTCTAATGCAAAAGCATCTTTATAGTCATCAGAGTAATATCTCGACGCACCTCTCCATCCTATCATGGGGTTCTCTTCGTCAGGTTCATATAGTTCACCGCCTACTAGATTTTTATACTCATTTGACTTAAAATCTGATAATCTAACAATTACATCGTGTGGATAAAATGCGGATGCTATTTTAGAAATACCTTTTGCTAATTTATTAATAAAAAATTTCTTACCATCTGTCTCTTCTCCCATAATTGTTTGTATTTTTTCTTTTAATTTTATATTTAAAGTGGGATATTGTAAAAGAGCCATTGGATGTATTTTAATATAGTCATTAATAATAAATTCTAATCTGGCTAATCCTACCCCATCATTTGGCAACATGCTTGCTGAAAAGGCCATTTCTGGAGAACCAACATTTAACATTAGTTTAATTGGTAGTTTTTTTGACGTATCAACTTTTAATTTATCAATCTGGAAATTTAATTTATTTTTATAAACAAATCCAGTTTCACCTTCTGCGCAAGATAATGTAACTTCAATGCCGTCACTTAGAGTTTTACTACCATGTGATGTTCCAACAATAGCATTAATACCTAATTCTCTAGCAACGATCGCAGCATGACAAGTTCTACCTCCTTTATCAGTAATAATTCCGGATGACTTTTTCATAAGTGGTTCCCAGTCGGGAGTTGTCATACTAGTAACTAAAATATCATTATCATTGAATTTTTTATATTCACTTATATCTTTTAATTTCGTTATTTTTCCAGATGATATTTTCTCTCCAACAGCAACACCTGATAGTATTTTTTCTCCCGAATCTATTAATTTATATTTTTCTAATATATTAGAGTTATTAGTGTGAACTGTCTCTGGGCGAGTTTGAATTATATACAGTTTATTGTCTAACCCATCCAATGCCCATTCAACATCAACGCCTATTTCTTTATCAAATATCATACTATACTTTTTTTCCAATGATTTAACATGTCTGGCTAATTCTATTGCTTGTAAATTAGTCAAACTAAATTGTTTTTTTTCATTCTTGTTTGTTTTAATTTCTATTATTCCATTTTCTGAATATATAATTTTTGTATTTTTCTCTCCAATTGATTTACTAACAATAGGATCTTTTTCTGAAAATTGTAATATACGTTTATCAATTATAAATTCATCTGGCTTAACTCCTCCACTAACAACCAGTTCCCCCAATCCAAATGCCGAATTTATAACGATAGCCTTATTATATCCGGTTTCAGGATCAAGTGAAAAACAAACGCCAGCAGATCCTATATCAGCCCGTATCATTTTTTGGATACCAACCGAAATCTTAACATCTTCAAAATTAATATTATTAGTTTTTCTATAAGATATTGCCCTACTATTAAAAAGAGATGCAAAACAATTCTTTATACACTCCAATAGTTGATCATTATGTGTAATATTTAAATATGTATCTTGTTGTCCTGCAAAAGAAGCGTTAGGTAAATCTTCACACACGGCTGATGATCTTACTGCTACTTGTATTTCATTGCTATAATTAGATTTTAATTTAATAAAATCATTAATTACCATGTCTATTTGTTTTTTTGTAAAAACGGAAGTATGAAATAAATCTTTAATTTTTTGAGAACTATTATTAAGGTGTTCAAAATCATCATAATCTATATTGTTTATAATAGGTTCGATTAATTCATCTATATTATTATTTTTAATAAATTCACTATAAAATGTGGTTGTTATTGCAAACCCATCTGCAATATTAAATTTCAACTCATTCGAAATATTATAAAGTTCTCCGAGAGAAGCATTTTTACCACCGACCAAATGTTTATTTTTATAACTGCAGTTTTTAAACCCAATAATCATATATATTATCCATTTATTTGTATTTATGCTAAAATAATAATAATTTTTAGAATAAATTTTATAGACATTTACAGTTTGTCAAATAACTTTTTTGACCAGAATATACCCATAAAAAAAACAGGAGATGCTGCAATAAATGGTATATAATTGTTGGTTGCAACAGATGAATAATATACCTCTTTTAAGAGGTTACCCATTAATGGGATTCTTATACCTGCATATAGAAAAAACTGTAAATATTTCAGTTTTTTTACCAAACTTTGTTTGTTTGGTTGTTTTCGATAATAATAAACAAAATAAGATGGGATATTAGAAAGTTCTCCCAAAAATAATATGTGACCACCTTTGTAGATAACAGGATCTTGATGCATTAAATATAATGCTGTAAAATGATGATATATATAAGCATAATTTAGAGGTTTTGCTTCCCAGTACCGCGCTAAAAAAAGTAAATCATATACAAAATATGCAGAACTATAGGATGTTAATGTATCATAATTATTTTGATTTAATAAATATCGTCCTGCTAGAATAGTACTGCCTGTAGCATGAACCAATGATGTAAAATTATTAGCCATATTTTTACTATATATTTTATTCAATCTAGAATGTAATATATTAAAAAATAAAAAATTAAAATAGTGATTGAGAAACATATATACACATTTTAAAAGAAGTTTTTAAGTTCTAATGTATTATTGTTATAAGTAGAAATAGGTCTATTTAGTGGTACTGCCAAGGTGCTAATATCATTTTTATATTTTATATAAGCGCTTGCTTCGCTGCATAATTTTGGTACACAGTATTCAGAGACTATTTTATTTAATTCTACGATTTGTTCTGTAATATTGGTACATAAATTGGCAGAATGTTGAAGAAATACACTTCTCATTATAATCTTTAAAGTATCTTCATTTTGATAACCTATGTTGAAATGTCCATTGGATGCTTTATGAACATTGGCCATTAAAGAATTTTGAATAATTATGATATTTTTAGCAGAAAAAAATGCGCGTGATAAATTGGATTTTTCAAAATTACCAGTTAATGCATCATTATAACTAGACATTTTTTGGTCTATTGGTATTTTATCGTATAAACTAAATACATTTTGAGACGATTCTTCTAAAATATTTACTCTTCCATTTGCATTCATAATAATATATAATAAAAAAATATTATATTTTATGATTATATACATGGCTTCTTTTCAAACTATTGTTAGTTATACTGCTATTTTTATGTTTTTACTTCTAATGATTGTTATTGCAATATTAATGGGTCAATCAAAAAAGAATACTAAATTTCCTCCACAAGTGGGATCATGTCCGGATTATTGGCAAAAAGATGCTTCCACTGGAAAATGTCTGAATGTTCAAAATTTAGGAATTAACTGTCCCAAAGGACCAGATTTTAACGTTCCTTCATTTTTAGGACCTGATGGTAATAAGAAAAAATGCCAATTTGCTAAAGACTGTTCTATAGAATGGGATGGCATTACCAATATGGGCTTATGCTAAATTACAAAATTAAATTTTTATAATTAAATTTTTATAATTAAATTTTTATAAATAAATTTAATAAAATCTATTATTAATGAATTTTATTATACCAAAGGTTATTCATATACCAGAAGACATTTTGAATTTTGTTATTTTACCATTTGTTCCTAAATATGATTTAAGGTTAACGAATCACAAAAATTGGACCGAAAGTTATAGTAAGAAATTACAAACGCCACTTTTAATGGAAAGAAAATATTATCGGTTTCTAATGCGAATGAATTTATATTTGGTTTTCGATATTTATTTTAATCATTTTATTAATGCTCATAATTCAATTAATATGAAAAAATACAATAAAAAAAATAAAAAATATATGTATAAAAATTTGATATTTTCAAATCGATTAGATGAAATTATTTATTTTTCTAAAAATTATAAAATAGAAAATAGGTGTAATGAAATAATACATCAAAATAAAGAAAAGATTAAAAATAAATTTAAAAAAACAAGGAAAAGAAATATAGAATGGACCAACTAAATTTAAATTTAATTCTAAACAGAGAAGAAGATGAAAAATTATTAATAAAAACCTTGAAATATTTTGAAGAAAATAAGAAAAATTTATTAGTAAGTCGCGGTATTTTTGTATATGGTGCGCCAGGTAGCGGTAAAAGTCGTTTTGTAGAATTAATTTTAAAAAAACTGGAATATGATATTATTAAATACGATGCCGGAGATGTTAGAAATAAATCTATTATTGAAAATATTACAAAACATAATATGGCTGATAAAAATGTATTGAGTTTATTTCAAAAAAAAACTAAAAAAATAGCAATCATTATGGACGAAATAGATGGTATGAATAGTGGTGATAAAGGAGGAATTAATTCACTAATTAAATTAATACGTCCAAAAAAAACTAAAAAACAAAAAAAAGAAAATAGTACAATGATTCCTATTATTTGTATCGGAAATCAACATATTGATAAGAAAATTAAGGAAATGATGAAGGTCTGTGTAACAGTTTGCTTGGAAACTCCGACAAATGATCAAATATTACAACTTATTAATATTCTAATGCCTACCTTAGAAACAGATTTAACAAAAAGTATGTCAGAATTTATACAAGGAGATTTGCAAAAATTAAATTCTACCTATCATATTTATAAAAATCAAGAAAAAATACTGAAAAATCAGTTGATTCAAAATATGTTTAAACAAAAAAACTATAATGAAGATGTAAAAGATATTATTAAATTATTATTTCAAAAAAAATATTTAATATCTAATCATTTAGAGGTTATGAATGAAACGGATAGGACTAGTGTTGGTTTATTATATCATGAAAACATAATAGATCAACTAGAGAGTTATCCTAAATCGGAAAGTATGGTTTTTTATAATAAAATATTAAATAATATTTGTTTTTCAGACTACATTGACAGGATAACGTTTCAAAAACAAATATGGATATTTAATGAAATGAGTTCATTAATTAAAACATTTTACAATAATCATTTATTTCATAAAAATTATAAACCAAAAAAATCTAACTTGAGACAAAATATTCGTTTTACCAAAGTTTTAACAAAATATTCTACAGAATATAATAATTCACTTTTTATTAATAATTTATGTCGACAATTATCTATGGATGTAAAGGATATGTTTTCATATTTTATAAATTTAAGAAATGAACATGATTTAGAATATATTATAGAATTATTTAATGATGAAAATTATGAGATTAATAAGTTAGATCTGAATCGGATATATAAATTTATAGATAATGTTTGGAGTAGTGAAGAAAATTAATTTCTTGCACCCAAAATTAATTTCTTGTAACCAAAATTAATTTCTTGCACCCAAAATTAATTTCTTGTAACCAAAATTAATTTCTTGTAACCAAAATTAATTTCTTGCAAACGCCTCTAAGTTTTGCATATTGCGATCGCCAGAAAATTCTTTTTTCCCACCCTGTCCATCTAATAGTAAAATAGATGGGAACCCTTGTATTTGATATTTCTCGAGTTCATTACCGGCTTCAGCACGTTCGACTTTCCTAAGTTTAAGATTTCCATTATAACCTGATGCAAATTGGTCCCAAATTGGAGAGAAATTCTTACAATGTCCACATCCATCCATGTGGAAATATACCAATTCTTTGGGAGATCCAAACCCTTCTAAATTAAATGCATTAAAATAACTGTGTAAAAACGTATTATATACCATGCGAATAATATATAAAATACCAAAGGCGGTAAGAACTTGTAAAACCGGATGAAATTTATTGAATTTCTTAAAAAGCAATTTGAAAAAAGCAATCATATAATATAATAGTATATAATTTTTTTTGATAATATGTTTAATGGATCTTGTGTTTAATGGATGCATGTTTAACGGTCTTATGTTTTTTTTACCTTTTTTAAAAAAGGTAAAAAAGGTAAAAAAGGTAAAAAAAGGTATGAAAAAAGTTAACTAAAATAATCCCATTGCTCTAAGAAGTATAAATGCACCGCCTACACCTCCAAATGCGACCTTGGGAATTATATGCCATTCCCAAACATAAGATATTGATACTCCTAATAAGGATATCATTGATAAGATCCAACAAAGTTCATAGTTTTTAAGATAAT
>Ga0114997_10002251_pt1 | contig 15636 bp, 9 predicted proteins | sample ArcticOcean_MG_C_2_FD_87045 | JGI IMG/M metagenome (GOLD analysis project Ga0114997, IMG submission 87045) | Marine microbial communities from western Arctic Ocean - ArcticOcean_MG_CB4_136 | ecosystem: Environmental > Aquatic > Marine > Oceanic | place: Arctic Ocean: Canada Basin | collected... | reverse complement strand
ACTTTGATACCTTATTTATATTATTTAATATTGGTAAATATTAGCAGTAATAATAATAATAATAATAATAATAATATTAATAATAATAATAATAATAATAATGTGTCAAAGTCATATGAAGAATTCACTCCCGATTTAACAATACTGTTGCCAGTAAAAAATGAATCGATATTAATAGAGGAAAAATTATTGGAGATTCTTTCTTTTAATTATTCTGGAAATCTATCTATTTTGGTCATTGACTCTGGGTCAAGTGATCAAACCGCCAAGAAGGCATCGCAATTTCTTTCAGATAATGCCGATATTTCGTGGAATGTTAAGACCTTATCCACTTCAGGAAAATCATATGCGGTAAATTTCGCTCTAGACAATATTGATACAGATTTTTTTATAATGTTGGATGCAGACGCAATAATTGAAACTGATTCTATTGGAAAAATTATGAATAATTTTTCCAATAAAAAAATTGGTGCTGTCTGCGGTCAATTAAAAATAAATAAATCCGACCCCGAGTATCCATATAGGTCAAAATTTAATTTTACCAGAGAAAAAGAATCACTATTGGACTCTACTCCAATTTTTGAGGGTTCTATATGTGCTTTTAGAATGAAGTCTATCGGAGAAAGTAGATTGCATAGCAATATCAATGCCGATGACTCCCAATTAGCAATTATTGTACGGAGGAATGGCTATACTTCATTAATGGATAAAAATATAAAATTCATAGAGCCAATTAGTAATAAATTTTCAAGAAAAAGGAAAATAAGGCGCGCACAAGGATTAATTAGAGTTTTATCGAAAAATTATGATTTAATCTTCACAAAAGATAGATATAGTGTCATATTTATTAACGTTATGTATTTTCATATATTATTTCCATGGCTATTTATGATGTCTAGCTTAATATTAATTTTATCCTCAATTGTTGGAATAATTAATAACGACATGTCTTATTTAGAAATTTATTACTCGACAATCATTTTCTTTTGTTTATTTCCAATATCTTCATTTTCTAGAAATTTAATTTCCGGAATTAATATTTTAATTAGTGCTCAAATATTATTATTTTTTGGTAGGAAATTAAACATATGGGAAACTGATGAAGACTTTAGAAATAATACAAAATTATTAAGAAATAGTTAAAATATTACCTCATATATAAAAAATGATTACCTCTAGCATTGACTATGAAAGATGTTGATGAAAATATGGATAAGGATAATGGCTATACTATTGTACGAAGCTCTTCCCCTGTTTTAGCATCTGCTTCCAATAAATTATCTACCTGGGTGTCTATGAAAATGGATATGGGATGGTCTCCTTTGGGTGCACCGGTTCTACATTTTGACGGAGATAAATATAATATCATCCAAGCAATGATAAAATAATTTAGCTTTTTAAATCTATCATATGATCAATTAAAATTTTAGCTATGTTATCCCAGTTATATTCTTTGGAATCCTTTACTGCTGATTTAGTGATATCTAGCCATTCTGAATTTCTGTATTTTTTAATTTGCTCGACAGCATCCAATTCCCAATTCTCTTCCTTTGGACTTAAGAAATTCCAAATATCTTCCCCATTTATCTGATTACCTTCATGTTTAGGGCCTATTATTATTAAGCCAGCAGACATATATTCAGCTAATTTCAATGTGCTAGCTATATTCCATACTAATATATCAGGCATAGGCATTATTCCTATGTGATTACCAGCAAGTAATCTTTGAATCTCCATTCTATTTACGGTGCCGTAGTAAGTAATTTTTTTGTTGTGTTCTGAATATCTCTTTATTATTTTTTCAAAATCTCCTGTTCCATATATACTTATTTTATAATTAAACGTTTCCTTATCTAGGTTTTTAGCCAAATTAATAATTGAATTAATGCCTCTCCTCTTATCTAGCCTACCTATATATATGATTTTTAATAAATTATTTGGATCTGTTTTCAAATTTTTTAAATATCCATTTTCAGTACATCCAGCTGGAATTATTCTTATTTTCATTGTTATTTCATTAAATTCTTCGACCAACTTCTTATGTGCAGGAGATACAACAAATCCGCCTATTGCCTTTAATTCGGATATTTTCCAAGCTTTCTTCCAAAACCATTTTTGTAATTTTTTCAATACTCCATCATATGCGGGCGGACCTCTGTCAATAATAATCCATGGTACTCCAAATTTTTCTAATGACTTATGTAAGAAGTAAACATATCTCCAATCAACAAGTATTACATCGATATTATTTTGTTCTTTATTCATATCTCTTAATAAATATTTTAAATCTATCGAAGATGAAATTGTATTCAAACCTGGAATTCTCATCTTTTTTATTATTGTATGTTCAAATGCAACATCATTAATTTTTTCCCCTGGACTAATTAATTCAACAATATGGCCATTTTTTGATATTGAGTTACAAATACTTAGTTCTGTTGTTCCGGCCAAATCAGAGTCCAATGACCTACCTGATATCCATAATATTTTCATATTATTGACTCCTACGTTAATTGTTTTTTAACTATATTTTATGAAAACTATTCAAAGTAAATACTTTTGGATAGTAATATGTTTGGCATGGGTTATCTAAGGTTCTTTTTACTTAAGAGGGCTAGAGTATCATATAACTCATCTAATTTCCTTAAATCTCTAAGATATTCTCGTGTGATGTTTATTTTTTTTAATGATAGGGATAGTTTAGACTTATTGGCTCGAAGTAATCTGAGACTAAAAAAATACCAATCAGCAGCAAAATATTATAAAAAAGCAGAAAAATATGGATATATATTAATGGATCACGATTTAAATAAATTTGTATCTGAGTTGAAATCTGAAAATTTCATTGGAGCTTATTCCTCTCTTAAAAAATTAAAAAATAAGAGAGAATATGATTCGAAGTTAAGAGAATTGATTGTTGGCATAAAAAAATTATCAGATTCTGAAATTGTGGTGACTATCCAAGATTTAGAAAAAATTCATGATATACCTGAAAAATTAAAAAATTTATTACCGTGGTCATCTAAAGAAGTTGATTTTGATTCAAGCTCAACTGGGAGTAAATTTACACCTTTATCGAAAGATAAAATGGTATCGGAACGTTACAAGAGAGAAATTGTGAGGTTGCAACATTCTGGTTCTTATAAAGTAGCAAATTTTATTTCTAAATCCATTCGTAAGCCATTTAAGGCAATCATTCTTCCTATAACTTTGCCATTTTTTATATTAAATATAATTAGGAAAAAGACCGGTAAACTACCTAATCATATAGATTCGAACTATAGCTTATCGGAGTCTTCAAATAATCGTAACTCAATTATTTTCTTCCCAACCAATGGAGTAGGTTTCGGACATTTTACTCGACTTCTTGCTATTGCAAAGCAAATAAGAAAAACTGATTCTGAAATTGAAATAGTATTTTTTACAACTATGCCTACTCTGAATATATTGGCCGCAGAAGGATTCCCCTGTTATTATGTTCCAGGGAGATATAGATATGAAGACATGGATCCCTCCACATGGAATTCTATTTGCGAAGAAATGCTCAATTTAGTTTTAACAATACATAAGCCCAAAGCGTTCATTTTCGACGGAGCTTATCCATACAGAGGCATGCTAAATGCACTCCAATCATACTCAAATAACATCTTAAAAGTATGGATTAGAAGAGGTTCAATAAAGAAAAAATCATCTAATATCCCAATTGATAGCTTTTCTCACTTTCATGCTGTGATACGTCCCGGAGATTCCATGCCTGCAAACTTCGACGATGAATTTGACAATGCAATTCCGCTAATAAAAACTAATCCGATAATATTATTCGACTCTATTGAATCTGGGCAGTCTTCATTAAGGGAAAGATTAGGAATTCCAAAACTATCCATAGTTTGCTATCTTCAATTAGGTGCAGGAAAAATAAATGACACTACCTCTGAACTAAATATAACAATTGAGGAGCTAATCAAACATCCACATATATATGTAGTAATAGGAGAATCTCTGATTGGTGATCAAATAAAATTCTCCCATCCAAGAGTAAGGAACATTAGAGAATACCCAAATTCAAAATATTTCAATGACATTGATTTTGCAATTGTGGCCGGAGGATATAATACATACCATGAATTAATTGAATTCAATGTCCCGTCTATATGCTATCCAAATTTTAATACTGGAAGGGATGATCAATTAGCTCGTACTGAACTTGCAGAAAATAATAAATCAATGATAGTAATAAGAAATAGAAATAAAATAAATATTTCTATTGCAATATCTAAGATTATAGACGATAGTACTAGAAAAGATATGAAATCAAAATTAAAAAGTTTAAAACGAAGTAATGGAGCAAAAGTCGCAGCCAAGTGGATACTTGACGCCATTAATTAATATCTTGCCAATAGTCAATTAATTTTTCTTGTGCTTTAATTGTATTTTTATTATTCAAGTGGTTTGCCATATTCCATTTTTTAATATTATTATTTTCTTCTAGAGACATGGGTTCCAAGTATTTCATAATATTGTCCCTTATTTCAAAAACATACTTCTCCGGAATAAATCTTTGAGAATCTGAGTACCATTTTTCAAATAGTGAATAATCTCCAGAAACATCCATCTTTGATTTTATAAAATTTAATCCAGATGATTTACTAAGTTCGATTCCTCTTAAAGAGTAATTAATTACATTTTCATGTGATATAGGGAAAGCAGACAATCTTATTTGCACTTCATGATTATTTAGCATATCGGATAAATCTATGTCCCTTGTATCATCAAGAGAAAATACTAATAATTCCTTTCTAAAACATTTCCAACACCAGAGGCATGGTCTTTTATATACGCCTCTTATACAAGATTGAGAAATATTGGCTATTTCTCCCTTTTGACTAATGATTGCAGTCCCAACTTCACTTATTCCAGAAACTGGAAGGTTCATATTTATCCCAATTGAATTGAATAAAATTGAATAAAATTTCCAATGGGCGCTCTTTCCATATTCTATATAATTTTCATGCCCTATTCCAAATGCTGACTCTAATACGGTACCAAAAGCTATTGAGTCTAAATTAAGACTATCTGATAAAATAATTGCTGGTATTGCATTAGCCAAATCAGTGGGGAATCCAATCGGATTACGTATTTTTTCTAGGTTTGTTTCAATGGTATGGACATCATATCCACTTTCTTTTAAAATTTTACAAATTTCCATTGGTGCCCTTAGGTCATATAATGAATTTATGTCCACAGGTCTTTTTAGAAATATGGACACAGTTCTTTTTGGCATTATTTGTAATGCAGCACATGAATCTGCACCGCCGCTGAATGCTAATCCAGGTACTCCCCAATCCTTGTTTTCCAAAGGAATAATATTATTATCTGAATTATCAAAAATTTCATATTTTGAGATTACTGAGGATGCCATTGTAATGAAATTTTTGCTTACAGGAAACGGAAGATAGAGGGACCTTCCAACAAATGGATTACACATCAAAATTGTTGCAACTGCAATAATGTCAGGATGAGGAATATCTGTTTCTTCTCCAATTTCTATGTAGATTAACTCATCCGTCATTTTTATTTTAAGATCTCTGATGTGAGCTATATCTTCTGGCTCTTTGTGGAATATAAACTCTAATCTACTTCCATTTTTCTTAACCTTAACTTTCATTTCAAATACTCCTAACTATTTAATAAAATAAAATAAATTATAAATATCCAAGCATTATATTCTTAACATTTACCAGTTTATTATCCATATTATTCCCTAATATCCATTCTATCATCATTACTTGAGTGGCAATATTCTGTATTCGTGCAATTTTTGGTCTTTCGCCAGTTAAAAAATGATCTAAATCAAGGGCCATTGAGGAATTTAAGTCAAAAAATCTAAATATATTTATAAAATTACTTGTTAACTTTTTAATATTGATTTTCTTATCTGTGGATGCCATATTATAATAAATTGAACTCATAATTATAAATAATTGAGTTTGTGATGAAACAAATTCATTATCATGAGAATATTCTCTATTAAATTTATAATTATTAAAATTAGGTATATTATTTTCCAAATTATCTAATAATTCTTTTGCAATTAAACATCCCTTTTCAGTATAATCTTTATTGCCTAGTAATATTCCAGATTTAATAAAAATTATTGACAATAATGATTGCACCTGACTAGATTTAGTTTCCTTTTTTATTAATTTTTGATTTCGATAATAGCTATTTGAATGTAATGAATTATTTTTCCCAATTTTTTTTGTTAAAGACTCCAAATTCCTTTTAAAAATTCTTAATTTATCTCTCTTTTCCGATCCCTTGGAAGAATTAATTACATCAATTTCTTGTAATAAACTTGATAAATGCCACATTTGATATTGAGTATTGGTATTATCTAAATCATACGATTCTAATTGTTTACTGGAATCGTTAGAATAAAAGAATATGCCACCTATATTTGCCATGAGGTCAAATTCCAATATTTTTTTATAGAAATACGGCCCATTTTTATCAATATGGATAGAGTTATCTTTAAATTCTCTCACATAATTATCTGTATATTCGTGCATTATTTCCAGAGGAATTAGGTTAATCTCATTTATTTTTTCTATGCATCCAATATGAGATATTTTCTTATCATTTCTAATTCCTCGGCCCGAATTGATTACGACTGGATTCCTTTGAATTTCAAATAATTTGAAACTATAGTCAATTTCATATTTGCCGTCTTTGAGTAATTTAATTATTTTAGAATCCCATTCAGCCGTAATTTTTACTTTCCTTGAATCAGCACCAGGAGATGATTTTGGTATGTTTAACTTCCATGGGCTACCATATCTGTTTGTAAATATTGATACTCCATTTTCTAAACTTGCATCAATATTTAGGGGGGCCCATCTCCAATTCATAGAAATCTGACCTCCAGTACTGATAATTCTACGATCTAACTCAAAAGTTATCTCGAATCCTATGGTGTCACTATTGCCTTTAGTTGAACTGATTATAATCTTTCTTCCATCAAAATTAATTTTACATTTACCAATATTTTTTTGTTTTCTAACCACGATCACAATAATTCTCCCCCTTAGTGTACCTTCTTTGTGAAAAAGTTAAGATTGTAAAACCTTTCCGTCATACCATGGTTGGGCAAATCGTATCTGTCGTCGGAGCAAGGCCAAATTTTATGAAAATGGCACCTCTATACAAAGAAATTAAAAATAATGGTTACGAACAAATATTGATTCATACTGGGCAACATTATGACGAAAATATGAGTAAAATATTTTTTACAGATTTAGATATTCCTATGCCTGACATTAATTTTAATATTGGTAGCGGAAGTCACGCTAACCAAACTGCTAAGATAATGATTAAATTTGAAGAATTTTGTTTAAAGAACAAACCTTCCCTTGTTATTGTTTTTGGCGATGTTAATTCTACAGTCGCCTGTAGCTTAGTTTGTGCTAAAATGGGTATAAAAATAGCCCATGTGGAGTCTGGATTAAGGTCTGGTGACAAAACCATGCCAGAAGAGATTAATAGGATAATAACCGATCAACTATCAGATATTCTCTTTACTCCTTCTATAGGGGCAAATAATAATTTACTAAATGAAGGAATAGATGCCTCAAAGATTTTTTTTGTAGGTAATATAATGATTGACAGTCTAATGAATAATATAGTTAAAACTAAAAAATCTAATATTTTGAATGAATTGGAAATTTCCTCAAAAAATTATGCACTTTTGACATTACATAGGCCCGGAAACGTCGATAAAAAGTCAACCCTCCAATCTTTAATAGAAATTATCTCAATTATATCCAAAGATATTCAAATTATTTTTCCTGTTCATCCTAGGACTCATAATTCCTTCGATGATAAGTTGCATGAAATAATTAACGAATCTAACATAAAACTTTGCCCTCCTCTTGGTTATATTGATTTCATACATTTGATGAATTGCTCTAAATTTGTAATGACTGATTCAGGAGGAATTCAAGAAGAAACAACTGCATTAAATATTCCCTGTTTAACTCTAAGGGAAAATACAGAACGCCCAGTAACGATTGAAAAAGGAACTAATACACTTGTCAAATTCGATGCCAATGTGATAAAAGATGCTGTTGATGATATCTTAATCAATGGCGGAAAAACTGGTTTAATTCCTGATTTATGGGATGGTAAAACCGCTAATAGGATACTTGAAGTAATTCAATCTATGAAACTATAAAGTAAATTCCAATATTCTTTGGATTTTTGTTTCGAATCATACTGTTGTTCTAGTTTTTTAATTTCCTTTTTGTATTTTTTATTTTTATGTCTCATCGTCTCTAATACTAAAGAAGACGCAGTTTTTGTATCTCCAAAATCATATAATTTTAGGTAATTTCTATTTGAACATATTTCACTTATTGCTCCAACATTTGATGACACAACCGGGCATCCTGATAGTAAAGACTCTAATACTGACATTCCGAAAGATTCTCCCTTACTTGTAACTATGTTTACTCCGCCTCGCATGGCAACTGTTTTGTATAGATTTGGCATATCGGGATGATTTACTTTGTCAAACCATTTAAATTTGGAAATAAGGCCTTTATCTTCAACAAGATCGAATACTTCTTGAGCCATTTCTGAGTTGCATGTATGCCCGCCTACGATCCAGAATTCAAAATCTGAATCATCATTATTTAATAGATATACTATTTCTATGAAATCTTTCCAATTCTTATGTTCGTCTATCTTTCCTACCCATATCAAAGGTAATTTACCTTCTATAAGTTCTAATTCTCCTCCATAGCAATCAGTATCTACAATATTACTCATCTTAAATATGGATTTACGCTCTATTGGAAAACTAATTATATTCACTATTTCATCAATCATGTATTCAGAAACAGTGATAATTTGATCAATTTGATCCGGATTTATGTTTCTCAAATATTCAAGATTTTTCTTTATGCTAGTATGAACTTCAAGAACTATTGTCGGCCTTTTATCCATTTTTTCTAATGCAATCAGGTACTCTGGAGTATCTATTATAACTACTAAATCAAATTCATATTCAATGACTAAATTTACCACATTTGTTTCATTAATTCCAAAGTGCAAAGGGCAAATAGAATCAAACAACTCTGCGGCTCCGTTATCGGATCTGAAACCACAATGAATTTCAACTTCTTCTTTTTCAAAATTATTTAATCTTTGATATATTTGCGTACATACGCCACCTAGTATCCCGTATCTATAGAGTATCAGAATTCTTCTCACCATTTTAAGGCCTCCAAAAAATTATTGTTTCTTATTTTATTTTTACTTAAAAATACATCAACTCGATTTTTCCAATTATTATTCTCTAACCATTCTAAAATTAATTTCTGGTCTATTTTCATCACCAAGAACTTGTCGATTTCAATACAGAATTCTTCTATAGTTTCCACAGTTTCTACATATGGATAATTATCAATTTGAGGCATTCTAAAAGAAATTGTTGGTAATCCAAGCGCCAGATATTCATATATTTTTATCGGATCAACAGCATCTGATAATATACTAACTGTGAAAGGTATAATTCCAATATTCCATTCTGCTGCAATTTTGTTGATTTCTGGGTGAGTTTTAGGCCCTAGTAATATTATATTCTTTGGTAATATTAGATCTTCTGGTTCAGAATGGCCAATTATTTCAAAAATAATGTCTTTCTTTTTATTTGCTATTTTTATTAACGCATCCCAATTAAACCACGCAGAAGTTAGATGTCCAAAATATCCAATTTTATTGATTTTAGTTTCTTTCCTTGAATAATCTTTTTCTAAAAATGAATCTCCTAATGCATTTGGTACTACTTCAACTTTACTCCTTGGTTCATATAAGTCTAATTTTGATGCCAATGGCCACGAAACTGCAGTGACGTGATGACTATTATTTACTATATATTTTTCATTAGATTTTTTATACCATTTGGCCTGTCCAACTTTATTAAATTCTTCCCAATCATCTCTGGCATCGTATATTACATTCCAACCATGTAACTTGAATCTTTGTAACAATTTAGGTACGCAAGGATGAGGGTAACTTATCATAAATTGTTTTTTCTTATTTCCAAAATCTAACGCTGATATATCTTCAATCAACTTTTCTGTTACATCAATCGGAATTTGAATAATTTTATCATCATTAATGTACGGCTCTTCCTCTCTCAAATTCCATCTATGATAATTAAAAATTATAGGAATTCCTCGTGATTGCATTTCATATGCCAATCTTATTGGTCGATTAGCTCTCACCTTTTGCATATATGTGGTGCCTGAGAATATGAATACTACTTCTTGAATTTTAGAATGTTTGACTGTATTTGCAAAATTTATTAACTTATTTCTATATATTGTGTAATCTGATCCCTTCACATTTATATCTGTTGAAATATATATATTTTTTTTATTACTCCAACTTCTTATTCCTAACTTTACTTTTGCTGTATTATCGGGAACACCAAAATCAATAATAAATGAATTACTATTTTTTTCTTTACGGATATAGGAATACCAACCTACGGATTTTGAGAAAGTCAAATTACCCGGTCGTGAATTGATAATATTATTTTCCTCATCAAAAAATTCAAATTTTATCAAAGATGATGCATACGTTTCAATGTTATTTGATATTATTTCACCACTTATTTGGTATTGCCCCATGCTATCTCCATCATCTATTTTTCTCAAATCAAATGTATATTCTAAAGGCTCTTCTGTTAGTCTTATTTTATCATTTTCCATTTCTATGACTTCTGTTATGCTTGCTTTCCATATCTCAGGTATAAATTGCAAAATTCTATCATTTTGTTCATTTTTTGATAATTTTTTTCTTTTATAATATGATAATAATGATTTTATGGACCTAGAATCTCCTAATTGTTCCAGATATTTTTCAGAATATTTTACTCCATATTCCGTATCCTTTTCGCCTATTGTTCTCAATATGGCTAAAAATAAATTAGAAGAAGTTCTTAATTCAACCGTCTCCAAACTCATATTAGTCATTTCAAAAAATATTTCGTATGCATTTTGTTCTCCATAATTGGTAATTAATTTTCTCAATTTTAATCTAACCAAAGATTCTTGATTTACTCTCGAACTGGAGAGATTTATTATTTCCAAAAATTGATATATTTTAGATATTTCCTTCGCATAATTATTCCAATTTCTATTATCATTGGCCCATTTCTTTGCTCTTAATCCGAGATTAGATAAATTATCGTAATTATCTATTATATTTTTTAAATTTTGATTTAAACTTTCTTTATCATTCTTATTAAATAATAATCCATTGGAATTACCTTCTATCAGTTCCCTTGAAGGTCCAACATCACTACAAAGTATAATCTTTCCCATCGCCATAGCCTCTAGTGGTTTCAAAGATGGAACAATTTCACAAACTTCATAATCAAGTCTTGGAACTACAACTACATCTATCAATGAATAATATTCATTTATTTGTTCATGATTAACTTTACCAGTAAATTTTATTATTTTTGTTAACTTTAGTTTCTCGACCATATTAATTAGATGATTAGCATGACTCCCATCTCCAATTATAATTAATTGGACTTTTGATCTGAAACTATCTTCCAATTTATTTATTCCTTCAATGAGAAAATCCAATCCTTCATATGGTACCAATGATCCAATATAGCCCAGTGTAATCTTGTCCCTTAATCCAATTTTTTCCCTTAATTCAGTATTTTTAGGTAATATTTCAATATCTTTATCACTTACACAATTGGGAACTATGGTAATTTTATTTGGATTTACTCCTCCTTCTACAAGGAACTTTTTGATGCCTTCTGATATTACTATTACCCAATCTGCAATCATTGCACATTGAATTTCCAAATTCAACATAATATTATATTTTATCGAATTTTTAAATTCAGGATTATTTGCCGCTCTAGAAAGAGGCCAAATACCTCTTAACTCATAAATGAATGGAATTTTTAAAGTCTTAGCTGCAATTGCTGTAGCTAGCCCAATTGAGCTATCGGAAGGAGTATGAAGTACGGAAGAATTTGTTTCCATTGCCTTTAGTATTATTTCTTTTGCTGCCCTGTGGCAATATTCCTCCATCTTATATTTATTAAATCCATCTTCATCAGGTGAAAATAAGTGATCAATACCCATAATATTTATTTTTGTTTGTATTTTTTCTTTTTTCTCTAAATCATTACGATCTGATGGAAACCCCCATCGAGAATTTATAGTAACATTAACTCCATTATCATCCAAAGCTTCAGTTAGATATTTTGTCCTAGTTGTATAGCCTGAGGTAACATAGGGAAGTGATGAATGCACTGTATAGAGAACACTATTTTCATTCTTGGAATAATCAGTTACATTCATTTCCAATTCATTAATATCATAACCTTGTTCAAGCCATTTTTTGTAATTCAATATTCTCTTTTCTAGATTTTTAGAAGTTTGATTTAGGCTATTTCTAATGGATGATAATGCATTTTCATAATCTCCAAGTTCTAAATATGCCATTGCCAAGATTCTTTTATTTTTATCTGGCTCTAATAATGCCGAGTTATTATTTAAAATTTTGATAACTCTCTCCGAGTCGCTCTTCATGATTATCAAACTTGTCCTTTCTAATATGTGCCTTTTCCGAACCATATCAATATCATTTTTGCCCAATGAAGATTCAATTTCTTGGATAAATATATCTATTATTTTAGTATTAAATTCATCAGATATTCTTCTTTCTAACATTGATAATGGTATGTTCGCCAAATCATCCTCAAAATTCATTATTTGATAATCATCCTTTTTGTTTCTAATTTCACTACCGTCTGCATCCATCCATTTTCTAAATTTATCAAAAATACTCTTTTCGTCTAATTTATTATCTATTTCAATGGAAAAAAACTCCTTTATTTCCATATAATGATTTGATAAATTGTCAAGGCTATCATAAAAACTATTTACGCCATCTTTATAATTGCTATGGCTGAAATCCAATTTACCGGCGCATATGATTCCTTCTAAACTTCCTCCCTCTACAATATCTCTTAATTTATTTGAAGAAAAAGCTACCTTTACTTCCATTTCTGAATGTTTAGTTAGATGATTTGCAATCACAACTCCAATTAAAAAATATTTTTTATTAATTGCAATATTATATGCATTATTTATTATCCTATCATCTCTCATATTAGGTATAAGGTTAGTATAGATATTTAACATAACATCAGAATCTAAATTACTATTTGAATTAATTATTGCCCTTATTAGATCTTTACACAATACTGGATCTTGATAATATTTATCTTGAATAATTTCTTCAAATATTGCTGCAATATTTTTATGTTCTATTGAAGGAAATTTAGATATTATTTGATTAATTTCTTCTGTTAATTGATTATTTTTTGACATTATCTTGTTTTCATACTTCATAGTAATTAATAATATCAATTCCCTTAATATTTCTAAATCGTTGTTTGATCTTTTCAGTAAATCGAATAGTAATAAAATCTTATATCTCCCTTCGTTTAAATCAGTAAATATTCTTAATGAATCTAAATCATTATTATCAGCGATTATGTTATTCTTCATTATTGAACGTAAAATTTCTTTATCATGTTCTTTTAGTATTTTTATTTCACTTTGACTTATGGATATTTTATCTTGAGATTTATTATGATTTTTAGGTTGATTTTGATTAATAATTTCTGAATCAATAATCTCATTTTCAAGATCAAGATTTTTTATATTTGAATAATCAATACTCATGTAAAATTCACTCTATACCTATTCCCATATATTGCCAACCTAATAATTCCATCTTCTCTTTTTTCAAAGCCCTTCTGCCATCATATATTATTTTACTTCTACTTTTATTAAGTAAATCTGTCCAATCTATATTAATGCATTTTTTATGAGCAGTAGCTAATATGATGATATCAAAGAGTCCGATTTCAGATAATGATTCTATCCCCCTAACCTCTTTAGGCATTTTTTCCGGACTTACATATGGGTCCCAAACCGTAACTTTATTTCCTCCATCAGTCAATTTTTTAATCAATTCTTCCACAGGAGTTTCTCTTATATCTCCAAGTTCGGGCTTATATGAATATCCCATAATAAATATATCATTACCTTGTATATCGTTCAGTATATCTTTTACTGAATTTGCAACATAATTTGGCATACTAGTATTTATCTCTCTTGCCGCAATACTCATTGTTGCATTTTCTCCTAATTTATCACTCATCGAGATGTAATAATAAGGATCAACTGGTATGCAATGACCTCCTACGCCTATTCCTGGGGTGTGCCTATGAAAATTCCACTTAGTACTTGCAGCATCCAATACTTCTTCAACATCTAGTCCCATTTTAGGTAATATTCTGGCCAATTCATTTGTGAATGCTATATCTATGTCTCTTTGGACATTCTCAATGAGCTTTGCAGCTTCTGCAATTTCTATTTTTCCAACATATTTACAACCCCCTGTAGTTATTAATGAATATAATTCTGCAAGATAAATTCCTTTTTTCTTAGAGTCGCAGCCCAAAACTCTTGCAATATTACTGATGCCTTTACCTATATCTCCTGGACTAACTCTTTCAGGGCAATATGCTATTTCCACCTTATCATTGTCAATATCGCTATGTATCAATTCATTGCCAATTATTTCTCTTGTGACTCCGGGATATACTGTACTTTCGAGAATTATTGTTGTATCTTTTGAATGGTTTAAATTTTTTATAATTTGTTTACTAGCCATATTAACAAAATCTAAATTTGGCGACTTGTCTTCATTTACTGGCGTTGGGACTGTAATAATAATAATGTCTGAATGTGGAATGGCTTCTATATATTCAGTTGTTACTTTCCAATTATCTGAATTTGTTGGTATTTTTAATTCATCTGTTGAATCTATTAATGGATTGATTCCTTTCTTGAGATTACTAATTACTTCCTCGGAAATATCTACTCCAATAACTTTAAATCCAGATTCATAGAATGCGATCATTGTAGGTAAACCGACATATCCTAGTCCAACTACAGCAATGGTCTCATCTTTATTCATTTTTTTTATATTTTTCATAAATTCATCACCTGATTGTTTTTTTGTATTCCTCAATAGCTTCTGTCATATCGCCATCAAATATTAATCTCCCCTTATCAAGTAAAATCCCTCTGGTACATATCTCCTTAGCAAGACCCAATGAATGTGTTGAAATAATCACAATTTCTGAGTTATTTATTGATTCACGCAATCGCAATTGTGCCTTTTTACGAAATTCTAAATCACCTACGCCTAAAGTCTCATCAATCAATAATATATTGGCCTTCAAGGAAGTTATGAATCCAAATCCAAGCTTCCCTCTCATTCCAGTAGAATATCCTCTAAAATCTCGGTCAATTGCATCACCTATTTGGGCAAAATCTATGACTTTATCTTCAAAATGACCTAATTTATCTTTGGCCACTCCATAGGCACTTCCTAGTTCTCTAATATTTTTTCTACCGCTCAAATCAGGATAGAATCCAGGATCAGTTCCCGCTAAAAGAATTACTCTTCCTGTTATTTTGATTACTCCTTTGGATGGTCGTATGAGTCCTGCAAAAGATT
>Ga0114997_10002250_pt1 | contig 15638 bp, 16 predicted proteins | sample ArcticOcean_MG_C_2_FD_87045 | JGI IMG/M metagenome (GOLD analysis project Ga0114997, IMG submission 87045) | Marine microbial communities from western Arctic Ocean - ArcticOcean_MG_CB4_136 | ecosystem: Environmental > Aquatic > Marine > Oceanic | place: Arctic Ocean: Canada Basin | collected... | reverse complement strand
GCAGGTGATTTACTATACCAATATGCTGGTACATAGTGAGCTCCATCTAGAACTCCTCTGTGAACTGCATCTTGCATTTGACTAGTTTTCACTACAGAATTCACAGGTAGTAAATCTATTTTTAAACTACCTCCAGACATTTCGTTAACTCTTTTAACGTATGCTTGGGCATTCTCTAGAAAAATTCCCCCACCCCAAGCAGCTTGCACTTTTAAAGTTGTGGCAGCTTTGGCGATTGAAGGCATTGCTAATGTTGCAGCAGCAACAGCACCTGTTGCAGCAGCAGTTTTAAAGAACTTACGTCTTGAAGGTATTTTTATTCCTTTTAACGTTTTATCTTTTTTTGACATATTATTTTCCTCCTGTTTATCTTAATGATGAATTCAACCACATCTTCTAATTAGAGTCTTTCTATATTTAAAAAAAAAATGACTATAAACAAGCCTAGAACGTTAAAAAAAAATAAATTCAATCAGAAATTGTAACTATATATATATTTTTTTATCTTTCTATACACATAGCAATTCCCATTCCGCCCCCAATACATAAAGTCGCTAATCCTTTTTTGGCTTTTCTTTTTTTCATCTCATGAATAAGCGTTACTAGGATTCTTGTTCCGGAAGCACCTATTGGGTGCCCTAAAGCTATCGCTCCTCCATTTACATTAACTTTATCTTTGGACAATCCTAGGTCTTTAATTACGGCTAAGCTTTGCGCTGCAAAAGCTTCGTTGGATTCTATTAAATCTAGATCATCTATTTTCCAGCCAGCTTTTTTTAAAGCTTTTTTTGAGGCAGGAATTGGACCCGATCCCATTAAAGATGGTTCAACTCCGCATGTTGCCCAAGAAACAATTTTTGCTAAAGGATTTAAATTTCTTTTTTTGGCTTCATCCTCACTCATTAAAGTTACAGCAGCAGCACCATCATTAATGCCTGAAGCATTACCTGGTGTTACTGTACCGTTATCTTTAAATGATGATTTTAGCTTTGTAAGTCGCTCTAAGGTCATCCCCAATCTAGGATGTTCATCAATTTTTAATTTATTTTCACCTTTAAAAATTACTGGAATAATTTCATCATTATACTTTCCATCCTTCTGTGCTTTTTCAGCTTTAAGCTGTGAGGATAAGGCAAATTCATCTTGTTCCTTTTTTGTAATTTTCCATTCAGTGGCAACATTTTCTGCCGTATTCCCCATATGGTATCCATTAAAGGCATCCCACAGACCATCTTTGATCATCGTATCTACAAGTTGTGTTTCGTCTAATTTTTTACTTTCTCTATAATAAATTGCATGTGGTGCGTTGGTCATACTTTCTTGTCCACCTGCAATTATTATTTTAGCATCATTTGATATAACTGATTGATACCCAGCTGCAACTGATCTCAATCCTGATCCGCAAACCTGATTTATTGTGTAAGCAGTTTTGTCAACTGGTAAACCAGCTTGAATTAAAGTTTGTCTTGCTGGATTTTGTCCAGCAGCACCTGTTAATACCTGACCCATTATCACTTCATCAACATCATGAGGATTTAAATTTGATTTTTTTATAGCAGCCTTAACCACTAAAGCACCAAGATCACTCGCTTTCATTTCATTTAACGATCCTCGAAATGTTCCAATGGGAGTTCTTACTGCAGAAGTTATTACTATAATTTTAGTATCTTTGGACATTTGTTGTTATTATTAACACTTTAATATTTTTTATTATATTGAATTTATTATATGTCAGTTACGCTTAACATAGATAGGTTTAGTTTACTTTATTTTTGCATTTTCCTGTTTGAAAATAATCTTTCAAATTATCAACAGCAAGGTCTGCCATTGCGGTTCTAGTTTTCTTTGTAGCACTACCTAAATGTGGCAAAACAAAAACATTGGGTAGAGTTAAATACTCAGGGTGAATATCTGGTTCACCATTATACACATCTATTCCTAAAGAATAAATTTTTCCACTTTTAAGTGCTGCTGTCATAGCTTCATCATCTATCATATCTCCTCTAGCACTGTTTGAAACTACAGCACCATCAGGGAAATTTTTTATACTTTCTGTATTAAGAATATGTTTTGTTTCTTTTGTTGCGGGACAATTAATAGAAAAGAAATCAGATACTGACAACAAGCTTTCCAATGAATTGTGATAAACAGCATCCTTCTCCAAATCTTTGTTTAATCTTGATCTATTAAAATAATGAATTATCATTCCAAAAGCTCTCGCTTTATCAGCTACCGCTCTACCTATTCTGCCCATTCCTAAAATTCCTAACCTTGATCCTGTGAGTTGCTTGCCCATTAAAAAATCGGCTGTCCATTTCCATTTTTTTGTTTGCACTGCCTGCATTCCTTCTTTTGCTCTTCTTGCTGCTCCTAAAAGGATAAGCATAGCAATTTCTGCTGTCGCATCTGTCAAAACTTCAGGTGTATTTGTTACTGTAATATTTCTTTTTGTTGCTGCCTCAATATCAATATTACCAAAACCAACTGCAAAATTAGAAATAATTTTTACTCTATCGGAAAGTTTTGATATAACGTCAGAATCTATTTTTTCAGTAAGAGAGGCAAGTATACCATCACATTCTGAGCTTTTTTTAATTAGATCATCCTTTGTTAATAATTTATCTTCTTTATTTGTAATAGTTTCAAAAGTTTCAGCTGCATATTCTTCACTTGATTTTATAAGTTTTCTAGTAATTAGTATTTTTTTCATATTTTTCTTAAAATCTCTGGTTTAGGACCTCCTGTATACCAATCAATAATTTCAACAGTATGTAAAATTGGAATACTGGTTCCTTGAGAAATCTGTGTTATGCAACCAACGTTTCCTGTAGCAATAAACTCAGGTTTAATTTTTTCAATATTTGTAATTTTATTTTTTAATAACTTACTTGCAATACTATTTTGGAGTAAATTATATGTTCCTGCAGACCCGCAACAAATATGGCCATCTGGAATATTTAGAACACGATTTCCTGTTTTTTCTATTAATTTTATAGGAACGTCGTGAACTTTCTGGCCATGTTGCATTGAACAGGCTGAATGATATGCAATTTTATATTCTTTTTTTTCATTTTTTCTTTTAATAAAATTGAGTTTCACATGTTCATCTAAATATTCGGATATATCTTTTGTTAGTTCTGATATTTTTTTAGCCTTTTTTTTTAATTCTGGATCTGATCTGAACATAAAACTATAATCCTTTAAGGTAGTACCACAACCAGATGTGTTTGAAATAATAGCATCTAAACCGTTTTTTAAATATTCGTCATACCAAATTAAAATATTTTTTTTAAAAGTTTTATTTGCTAAGTCAGTTTTACCTAAATGGTGATTTAAGGAGCCACAACAATCTATTCCCTTAGAGATCACTACTTCTATATTATGTCTATTTAATAATCGAATAGTTGCTTCGTTTATTTGTGGTGAAATAACTTTTTGAACACATCCAGTTAATAGAGCTACTCTTGCTACAGGTTTTTTTTTACCTAATATTGAATAAATATTTTTTCTTGGGATTGTCTTACTTGGAATTTTTGTCGGTATAAGACGTATCATATCTTTTATTTTTTTTGGGAAAAGGAAACTTAGAGGTTTAATAATCTTAGTTAAAATTAAAATAATTCGAAAATTAATTGGTTTAGATAATGTAATAGACAAAAAACTTCTCATAAGTCTTTCTTTTAAGGGTCTTTTATAAGTTTTTTCAATATGACTTCTTCCATGATCAATAAGTTGCATGTAATTTACTCCTGAAGGACATGTTGTCATACAACCATAACATGAGAGACATCTATCAATGTGTTTCACAACAGTTTTGGTAGCAGGTTTATTATTTTCAATCATATCTTTGATCAAATATATTCTTCCTCTTGGTCCATCTAACTCATCTCCTAACAATTGATATGTTGGACAGGTAGCATTGCAAAATCCACAATGAACACACTTTCTGAAATTTTTTTCACTCGATTTATTATTTATATCTTTTAGTTGTTCTTTTGAAAAATGAGTTTCCATTTATATTCCTGTATACATTTTTCCTGGATTTAATATTCTTTTTGGATCAAAACTTTTTTTAATATTTTGTGATATAGTAAATCTATCTCTATTGATAGTAAACACATCCTCAACATAAGGAAGATAATCAGAATTTTTTATCATTGTAACATAACCTCCATGTTTCACTACTTTTTTTCTAATAGATTCAAAAGACTCTTCGGATATTTGATAAGCTTCCATCCAGATTGCGGCCCCTCCCCAGTCTAAAAAGTATGTAAATTTATTTGAAAATTCATAAATTAACTGTACGCATTCTGATGGTGGTATAACTATTCGAATAATACTATTTTTTGAAAAATGAAAACATTCTAAATTTTTAATTTTATTCCAAAATATTTCTGATTGATGCATGCTAAGTATAGAAATATTTAAATTTGAAACTTTAAGCTCATTTGCTAAATTTTTTAATCTTTGTTCGGTCGATTTTTTCAACCCTTCAATTCTAATAGCAGTGATCGATCCATCATGTTTAAGATCATTTAGTTGGAAAGTTTTCTCTATATCCATGGCGTAATTTGAACCTTCTGCTTTGGTTGGAAAATAAGTTGCTCCAGAAATATCATTTGAGGAAGAAACAGCTCTATCAAGTAAAAAACATGCACTTTCAATATTTTGATTATGTATAACTAATGTTGTGCTTTCTTGAGGTTCAGGCAAAACTTTTAATGTTATTTCTGTTAAAGCAACTAAAGTGCCGAATGATCCACAAATTAATTTGCTTAAATCGTAACCAGTAACATTTTTTACAACATTTCCACCTGATTTAATAATATCTCCTTTGCCATTAACACCTCGGAAGCCTAAAACATGATCTCTTATACCGCCAACTTTGAATCTACGTGATCCTGAAATATTGCAGGCAACCTGTCCAGCAACAGTACCAAAATCAGTTTTTCCATTAAGCAAATACCCAAAATCAATAGGTTCAAAGGGTAAATATTGTTTATTTTTTTTTAACTCTTCTTCAATTTTTTTGATAGGTGTGCAAGATTTTACTTTTATATAAAGTTCTTCAGGCAAGTATTCTACAATGCCGTTTAGTTTTTTTAAACTCAATGTCTTAGAACATTGAATTGGTTTACCAATTTTTTTTTTTGATCCTGATCCAATTAATTCTATAGGAAAACTAGACTTATGCATTTTTTTTAAAAAGATAGATACTTCTGCTTCATCTTTTGGATATTCAAAAGAATTAGAATCTTGGTATATCTGGAAATTTTGTTTTTCCTCTGTGGACATGCACTCTCCCTTCTTCCGCACATTTTCTCAAAATTGGATAAACTTTTCCAGGGTTAAGAAGCGAACTTGAATCTAAAGCTTTTTTTATTTTAATTTGTTGCTCTATATCGTTGTTATTAAACATTTCGCACATAAGTTCACGCTTTTCTATTCCAACTCCATGCTCCCCAGTTAAAACCCCACCCACTTTTACACAATATTTTAAAATCTCGGCTCCTAATTTCTCAGTTTTTTCTAATTGTTTTTTATCATTTGAGTCATACATAATTAATGGATGTAAATTTCCATCACCAGCATGAAATGCATTGGCAACCGATAAACCATATTTTTTTGATAATCTATTAATTTCTAGCAACACTTCAGCAAGTTTGTTTCTAGGAATGCTTCCATCCATGCAATAGTAATCTGGTGCTAAAGCTCCACAAGCAGGAAAAGCTGCTTTTCTTCCTGCCCAAAATTTTAATCTCTGCTTCTCACTTTTGCTAATTTTAATACTAGAAGATTTGTTTTTTTTTGCAATTTTGCTTACTTTGTCTATTAATTCATCAACCTCATTTCCTGTTCCGTCTAACTCTACTATTAGCATAGACTCTGCGTCTCTAGGGTATCCCGCTTTCACAAAATTATCTGTTGCATGAATTAATGTTTTATCCATCATTTCCATTCCTGAAGGAATTATTCCACTTGCAATAATTTCAGATACGCAATTACCACCGTCTTTGATAGAAGGAAATCCAATTAGTGCCGCTTTTACTGTCTGTGGTTTTTTGAGAATTTTTACGGTAACTTCTGTAATTACACATAACAGACCTTCCGAGCCAGTAATTAATCCTATTAAATCATATCCTTCGGAATCGTATGTTTTGCCTCCCAATCTACTTATGGTTCCATCCATAAAAACAACTTGCACACCAAGAATATTATTAGTTGTCGTTCCATATTTTAGTGAATGTACGCCGCCAGAATTTTCAGCAACATTACCACCTATTGAGCATGCAATTTGACTCGATGGATCGGGAGCGTAATAGTATCCATTATCTTGCACAGCTTCTGTTATAGATAAGTTTGTTACGCCTGGTTGAGCTACTACACATTTATTTTTAAAATCAACATCGATAATTTTATTAAATTTACCAAGACATAGAAGCACACCATCTTCTAGGGGTAAAGCTCCACCAGACAATCCAGTGCCTGCACCTCTTGGAATAACTTTAATTTTTTCACCGTTACAATATTGTAGAATCTCACTTACTTCTTTAGTATTTTCGGGAAAAACAACAACAAAGGGTCTTTGTTTATATGCAGATAACGCATCAGTTTCAAATGGTCTAATTTGATCTTCATGGTCTAAAACATTTTCAGGTTTGATAATTCTCTTAAGCTCTATAAAAATTTTTTCTTTTCTAGCCAGAAGTTTTCTATCAATTTTAGGCATAGCTAATTTAGTCATGGAAACACATTATAACCTAAAATCCTTATGGTCAAAAAACTTATAAAGAATTATTTGAGTATTTTATCTATCTTTTTTATAGCCTGGCTTATATTTTCTTTTGAAGCTGCAAAGCTAAATCTTGCATAATCACTACAAGTTTTGCCAAATGAAGTTCCTGGCACTATTGCCACACCTGCTTCATGTAAACATTTTTTTGCAAATTCTTTACCATTCATTCCTGTATCTATTACTTTAGGAAATGCATAAAAAGCTCCTCCTGGTAAGCTACATTCAACACCTGGTAAGCTGTTAAGTCCTTTATGAATTAATTTTCTTCTTTCATCAAACTCTACCATCATTTCATGAATTGAATCATCTGGACCATCTAATGCTGCTATACCGGCAAATTGTGATGGAACATTTACACATGAAACGCTATTAATAATTAGTTTATTTACGTGTGGTATTAAATTTTCTGGCCATACACTCCAACCCATTCTCCATCCTGTCATAGCATATGCTTTGCTCCAGCCATCTAAAACGATTAATCTATCTTGGAGTTCTGGATAATTAAAAAATGTTGGCATTTCTTTATTATCAAAAATTTGTCTACTATAAATCTCATCACTAAGAACTGTGACATGAGGATGTTTTTTTAACCCTTCTGCTAATTTATCAATTTCTGGTTTTTCTACGAAACTTCCCGTAGGGTTATTCGGATTAATTAGAATTAACAATCTTGTTTTATCAGTGATTAAAGATAAAATTTTTTCAGCACTAAACTTTAAATCTTTATCTTCTGTTAGATCATAAGGGACAGCTGTTGATCCTGTATAATTGATCATAGACTCATATATCGGAAAAGCGGGTGTTGGATGAATAATTTCAGCTCCTGGTTCTCCAAAGCATAAAATTGCATAATACATAGTAGGTTTGCCACCTGGCATTATTAAAACTCTTTCTGGATCTATATCTTTGTTGTAAAGTTTTTTAATTTTTCTTGTGACTGCCTGTCTACATTCTAAAATTCCGTTAGATAATACATAGCCATGATGACCATCGTCTAAAGCTTTTTTTGCTGCTTCAACAATGTGCTTGGGTGTTTTAAAATCTGGCTGACCCAAACCTAAATAAATCATTGGTTTTCCTGCTGCCTCTAATTTTTTTGCTTCAGCTAAAACAGTAAATGCTGTTTCGGTTCCTAATCTTTCTAAATTTTTTGCTAATTTCATAATAAGTTTTCTTTTTTATTTTCTATAAATTAATTTTTTACTATCAAGTTCTTTTATACTTTTACATCCCATTAATACCATATTTCTATAAATTTCATCTTTCATATTTTGTAATAGTTTTTCAACTCCTTTTTGACCTCCCGCACTTAATGAAAATAAAAACATTTTTCCAAAACTACAGGCTTTCGCTCCAGCAGCTAAAGCTTTTAATACGTGCGTTCCCCTTCTAACTCCACCGTCTAAAATAATTTCTAATTTATCTCCAACGGCATCAGATATTGCTTTTACTTGATCAAAAGGAGAGCGAGATCCATCTAATTGTCTGCCTCCATGATTTGAAATCATTATTGCTGTGCACCCAATGTCTATAGCTTTTTTTGCATCTTCTACGGACATCACTCCTTTTAATGCAAAAGGACCATTCCATTTTTTTACACAATACTCGGCATCTTTCCAATTCATTGCTGGGTCATATTGTTCATTTATATATTCAATGACTGATTTTGAAATATTAGTTCCTTTGTCTGTTTTTTTTGAAACGTTTGCTAATTCAAATTTTTTATGAGTTAAATAATTAAATACCCATTCAGGGCTCATAGCAAAACTCATTAGACTTTGAAGAGTAAGTTTTGGTGGCGTGGTAAAACCTGTTTTATGATCTTTTTCTCTATTTCCAGCAACAAGCGTATCGACTGTTAAACACATTGCATCAAATCCAGAATTTTTAGATCTATCTATTAAATCATCTGTAATTGATTGATCTTTATGAACATAAAGTTGAAATAGTTTTGGTCCTTTTGATATATTGGAAACCTCTTCTATAGTATTGTTTCCCATAGAAGACATGCTATAAAAAGTCCCAAATTTTTCTGCAGCTCTTGCTGAAGCCATATCTCCTTCGTGATGAAAAAGTCTTTGCATTGCTGCTGGCGAAAGAAAAATTGGCATATCAATTTTTTTTCCAAAAATAGTTGTTGATAAATCGGGAACTCCTACGCTTGCTAGAATATTGGGCACTAAATCACAATCATTAAATGACTCAGTATTTCTTCTTAGTGTAACCTCATCATCAGCGCCACCATCAATATAATGAAAAATTGGAGAAGGTAATTTTTTTTTTGCTAATTTTCTAAAATCTTCAAAGTTATGACAATCTTTTAGATTCATTTGTGATCTTTATTTATTTATTTAATCTAGTTTTTAAATAAATTAAAATTGTTTAATAAAGTTAAACATATAACTATTAGCACCAGGATTTTTTTTGCCAAGACTTGCATTAGATAAATGATTATATGACATACCAAATTCTGAAGTTTCGGATAAATTTAATGACATTTGAACTTCACTTTTAAATTCTAAAACGTGACCTAAATCTTTTCCACCTCCAGAATTATAATAACCTGGCGCGAAACTTGGTGTGATTGTTACTAATCCCAAATCATATTCTGCTTGAGCGCCGGTATAAATATAAACTGCATTATTCTCAGTTAAAAATCCTCCACTCACTGGAGATAATTTTCCTAGAAAACTTTCCCTAAATAATTCATCATTTTGATGTTCTACACCTAGAATCCCAGCACGTTGCTTGTCATCACTAAAATCAAACATCCCAGTATAAAAATTTAATTCAGTTTCATGAACTTTCTTTTTATCTTCAGCGTTAGCTGAGCAAATGAAGAATAAACTTATTAATGTTACCGTGGCTTTTAAAACAATTTTTCTCATATCTTGAACTTATAACCTTAGAACTAATAAATAAATAGACTTTGTTATTCAGAAAATGTTGATTTGATGAGAAATTATGCCTAATTAAGAGTTCTGGAGGGAGATGAAGATTTTTTAATCACTCTCAACTAGGCATTAAACAATTTCTACACCTACATTTTGTTCAACTTTTGAGAAAATAATGTTTTATTTGTGGCAGAGATTATTAACTAATTAGATGGCTTAAAATAACTTGAACCTTTTTTACCACTAAAAATTTCTTCAATTAAGGGATGTTTTATAGGCTCATCCGAATCATCATTAACTAGATTTTGTTCTGACACATATGCTTCATAGGTAATTTCGTTGTTCTCCGCTAATAAATGATAAAAGGGTTGATTTTTGCTTGGTCTTACATCTTTTGGTATCGACTCATACCATTCTTCAGAATTATTAAATTTAAAATCGACATCATATATGACACCTCGGAAATCAAAGTGTTTATGTTTAACAATATCGCCAATTGAGAATTTTGCTGTATTTATTGCCATTAGGTATCTTTAAGATAAGTATATTTAAAAAAAAATCAATGGAAAAAATACATATTGATTGCCACATGTGTTAATATTTTTTTATGTATAAAACCTTAATCAAAACAGCTGCAGATTTTGGTCCACTTCTTCTCTTCTTTATATTATACTTTAATGGAGAAAATAGTTTGGAAAGAGCCATACCTCCATTTATTATAGCAACTCTTGTTTCGCTGTTAGTTATTTATCTTTTAGAAAAAAAAATACCTATGATGCCACTTATAAGTGGTTTGCTAATTTCCGTATTTGGGGGGTTAACTATATATTTCGATAACAAGATATTTTTTTACATGAAGCCGACAATTATTAATTTACTTTTTGCAGGAGTACTATTTTTCGGCAAGCATTTTACTAAAAAACCTGTGTTAAAAATTTTTTTTAAAAAATCACTCAGGCTAAAAGATGAGGGGTGGGAAAAACTTAATTACCGTTGGATAAGTTTTTTTATTTTTGTTGCTGTTCTAAATGAGATTGTTTGGAGGAATCAATCAGAAGCTTTTTGGGTAAATTTTAAAGTTTGGGGCTTATTACCAGTTAGTTTTTTATTTGCTGCAAGCCAATATCCATTAATTAATAAATATAAATTAGAAGAAAAATGAGACACCTAAAATTAATTATAAATAACACCAATAAAGAAAAGAATATTTTTTTTATAAAAGAAGAACTTAAATTGATATTAAACTTATACGCCAAAATGGTTTCTAGTGGAGATTGGAAAGATTATAGATTAAGTATTTCAAAAAAAGAAGTTAGTTTTAATGTATATCGCAGAGCCTCTGAATCTCCTGCTTATAAAATAACAAAAAACTTAAAGCCAAAAAACAAAAATGAAAAGTATTTAGTTAAAAATTCAGATAACAAAATAATTAATAACTCTGAAAACTTACAAAATCTGATTAAAAAAATAATTTGGAAAAAATTTAAGTTAGTAAACTAAATTTATCTTCTTTGACCAAAGAGCCTAAGTAACATGATAAATAAATTAATAAAATCAAGATAAAGAGTAAGCGCTCCCATTACAGCTTTTTTTCCCATGATTTCACCTGTGTCACTAACGAGATACATATTTTTAATTTTTTGAGTATCATAAGCTGTCAAACCAACAAAAATTAAAACACCAAGAATAGAAATTATATAATGCATCATTCCTGATTGCATAAACATATTAACGATCGAGGCAATTATTATTCCGAACAATCCCATCATTAAAAAAGAGCCTAATTTTGTTAAGTCTCTTTTTGTTGTATACCCATAAATACTCATTGCTCCAAAGGTTCCTGCCGTAATAAAGAAAACTCTGGCAATACTCATCTGTGTATAAACAACAAATATTGAAGCTAATGATGCTCCCATTAAAGCTGCAAAAATCCAAAATGTCATTTGTGCTTTTGATGCACTCATTTTTGATATTCCAAAACTCATATACATAACAATGCCTAAGGGCGCTAACATTACAATCCATTTAAAACCTGAATTGAAAACTAATTGTCCAAATGGGTCTGTTAATCCAGTGAGTCCACTTGGCCCCAATGTTATTTCCATTCCACCTGAAATTTCAAAAACCAGTAAAGAGATAAAACCAGTTAAAAGAACACCCGAAGCCATAAAATTATAAACCTTGAGCATATAAGCTCTTAGCCCTTCATCTATTGCATGTGTTTCTACAGTAGTTGTTTTTGACTGAATGTTTTGTTTATTAAATTCCATGGTGTATATATATTGCCATTTTAAAGCTTTTTCAAGTCAGTTAGATAGTTTAAAAAAGATAAAAAATTAAATGAATTATAAAAAATTAGGAAATACAGATCTTGAAGTAAGTTCTATTTGTCTCGGAACAATGACGTGGGGTGAGCAAAATACCCAAAAAGAAGCTTTTGAACAAATGGATTATGCTTTGGATCAAGGAGTTAATTTTTTTGATACTGCAGAACTTTATGCAGTACCAATGAAACCTCAAACCAGGGGCAAAACTAGTCAGTTTATTGGAGAATGGTTTTTAAAAACAAAAAAGAGAGATAAAGTTATTTTAGCAGATAAGGTTGCAGGTGGTTCACCAATGAGTTGGTTAAGACCAAATGGAGAAAAAACCTCTTTAAATAAAAAGCAAGTTGAATTTGCATGTGACAGAAGTTTAAAAGACTTAAAAACTGATTATATAGACTTATATCAAGTTCATTGGCCAGATAGACCTTTGGGAGCATTTTCTGGAAAACTTGAATATGAACATAAAAATACTAATAATTTCGTAAACATTGAAGAAACTTTGGATGCTCTAGATAATTTAGTTAAAGCAGGAAAAGTAAAATATATTGGTATATCTAATGAATCTGCTTGGGGAACAAGTCAATATTTAAAACTCGCAGAACAAAAAAAAAATGCAAGAATTGTATCAATTCAAAATGCATATAATTTTTTGAATAGAGGATTCGAAGTTGACCTTTCAGAGATTGCCATTAGAGAGAAAGTTGGTTTGCTAGCTTATTCACCACTAGCTTCAGGATATTTATCAGGAAAATATAGAAATGGCGAGATGCCTAAAAACTCAAGAATGGATTTATTTTATGATTTTTGGGGAAGATATAGAACTACCCACTCTGAAAAAACTGTCGAACAATATTGGAATTTAGCTAAAGAATTTAATTTAAACCTTGCTCAGATGGCAATTAAGTTTTGCGAAATTAAGCCATTTGTGACCTCAGTAATAATTGGAGCAACAAAAATGGAGCAGTTGAAAACTAATATAGATAGTGTAAATATAAATTTAGATGAACAAATAATTATAAAAATAGGTGAGATTCATAAAAAATATCCAAATCCATGCCCATAAAAAAAATTATATTAATTTTCGTTTTTTCTATTATTTGTAACTTTGCAAATTCTGAAGAAAATTTAAGAAGCCTCGGTAAATTTAAAGATTGGGAAAGTTTTGCTCTACTTAAAGAAGGAGTTAAAACTTGTTATGCTCAATCTGTTCCTGTTGTAAAAGCTCCAAAGAAATTTAAAAGGGATGGCTCAAGGTTATTTGTAAGTTTTAGACCAGCTGAAAATATAAATAATGAAATTAGCGTAACCAATGGATATGAGTTTAAATTAAAAGCTCCTGTGTTAGCAAAATCAGGAAAAAAATCTTATGATCTTTTTTCAAAAGGACGTTTTGCATGGTTAGTGATTGATAGTGATGAAAAAAAATTAATTACTACTATGAAAAAAGCGTCAAGACTTATGATTGTCGGTAGTTCTGAAAAAGGAACAAAAACAACAGATCACTACTCAATGATGGGTTTTACAAAAGCTTATAATACAGCAAAAAAAAGTTGTGGTTAAAAAAATTAATGGAAAAAAAAAGAAAGATAGTACTAGCCTACTCAGGAGGCTTAGATACTTCAATAATTCTTAAATGGCTTCAAACAAACTACAATGCAGAAGTAATAGCTTATACATCCAATATTGGGCAAGAAATAGATAAAAGGAAAATTATTAAAAATGCAAAAGCTCTTGGTGTTAAAACAATTATCATTGAAAACTTAAAAGATTTATTTGTTAAAGAATATGTCTACCCGATGATTAGAGGACACGCAATTTATGAAGGTGTGTATTTATTAGGAACATCTATAGCGAGACCCTTGATTGCAAAAAGACAAATTGCAATAGCAAAAAAATTTAAAGCATACGCTGTTTCTCATGGATCAACTGGTAAAGGGAATGATCAAGTAAGATTTGAACTTGGTTATCATTACTTTGGACCAAAAATTAAAATCATAGCACCTTGGAGAATATGGAAATTAAATTCAAGATCAGATTTAATTAAATATGCCAAAGAAAATAAAATACCAATTCCTAAAGATAAGAAAGGAGCACCTCCTTTTTCTGTTGATGATAATTTATTTCACACTTCTACAGAAGGGAAAGTTTTGGAAAACCCTAAAAATACCGCTCCAGAATTTATTTTTCAAAGAACAGTATCTCCCGAAAAAGCTCCGAATAAAGCTTCCTATGTAACTATAGGTTTTAAAAGTGGTGATCCAATAACAGTTAATAATAAAAAATTATCTCCAGGAAACCTTTTAGAAAAATTAAATATTCTTGCTGGTAAGAATGGAGTTGGTAGAGTCGATCTAGTTGAAAACAGATTTATTGGAATAAAATCTAGAGGTGTTTATGAAACGCCAGGTGGGACTTTATTAATGACTGCTCATAGAGCTATTGAGTCTGTTACTTTAGATAAAGAAACTATGCACAAAAAAGACGATATTATGTCTAAATATGCAAAACTTATTTACAATGGTTATTGGTATTCAAAAGAAAGATTTAAACTTCAAAAAATTGTAGATCTTAAAAGAAATAAAGTTAATGGGTCTGTTAAACTTAAATTATATAAAGGCAACATCATTATTATTTCAAGACAAACAAAAAGTAGTGCTTACTCGATGAAAAAAGTTTCCTTCGAGGAAAACAAAACTTTTAATAAATCAAATGTAGAAAGATTTATTAATTTCCATAAGAAAAAACTTCGTTAGTCAAATGGCTGCTCCTAAAGCATGAAAAGATTAATAAGTATCTTAGCACTAATTTTTTTGGTATTTTTAAACTCAGCTTTTTCTAATGAAAAACTAATTACTTCACTCAAAGAAGGAGGAAAATTAATTTTTATTAGGCATGCTCATGCTCCTGGAAATGGAGACCCAGAGAATTTTAATTTAAAAGATTGTTCCACCCAAAGAAACTTAAACCGGGAAGGAATAAATCAATCTAAAAAAATTGGATTATTTTTTACTCAAAATAAAATTAAAATAGATAAGGTTTTGTCTAGTGAATGGTGCAGATGTAAAGATACAGCAAAATATGCATTTAATGATTATAAGACTTTTGATGCTTTAAATTCATTCTACGATGCAAGGTTTACAAAAAATAAGACCGAACAAATTAAAGATTTAAAAAAATATATTTTGAGTTGGAATAGTAAAAAAAACTTAGTTCTAGTAACACATTTTGTTGTAATTTCTGAAACTCTTAATGTGGGATCAGCTTCAGGAGAAATAATAGTTTCAGACAAAAATTTTAATATAATTAGTAGTATAGAAACTAATTAATAATATTTATGAATTTTTTAGATAACAGAGCTGATGCTCTAGAAAAATTAGATGATTTTATTGAAAAAAACTTACTAGAATATACTAAACTAAGAAACTTTGATTTTGGTATTCAAAATAGAAAAAATATTTCTTGTCTATCACCCTATGTAACTCATGGGGTAATTAACGAAATAGAAATTATAAATAAAGTTCTAAAAAAACATTTATTTGTTAAAAGTGAAAAGTTTATACAAGAGGTTTTGTGGAGAATATATTGGAAAGGCTGGCTTGAACTAAGACCAGGCGTGTGGGG
>Ga0114997_10002248_pt1 | contig 15642 bp, 4 predicted proteins | sample ArcticOcean_MG_C_2_FD_87045 | JGI IMG/M metagenome (GOLD analysis project Ga0114997, IMG submission 87045) | Marine microbial communities from western Arctic Ocean - ArcticOcean_MG_CB4_136 | ecosystem: Environmental > Aquatic > Marine > Oceanic | place: Arctic Ocean: Canada Basin | collected... | reverse complement strand
TGGTATAATCAAGAGGATGAAGAAGCCCGACTGAATCTGTGAGTTGGACAAGCCAAGTCCTAATAATCCTGGATCAACATCCCCATTAACGGTGAATTCAATATTTTCTCGGTCAACTACTCCGGTTTCAACAGGTTCTGCAGAGAGTGTAAATTTGTAGGTATCTGCGACTTCAGCACCAGTTGGTGATCGGATACTCACTTCAATGCCGATAGTTTGACCAACTTCCACTTCGCAAATGAAGTCATTAATGTCAACTTGACAGGTGTCAGTTTCTTCAACTTCAGACAAAATGACGCTCCAACCTCGGAAACTTTCAGAAGAAAAGACAATAACTTCAGCATCGATGTTTCCGGTATTGGTGAGGTTGATGACAAACACTTCCTTATTCGGATAGATGATATCGATTTCGGTGTCGCCCAAATTTTGGTCGAATTTGAACTCATAAAGAATTTGAACATCGAGTGTAATATCGAAATGGCCAGAACGGTCCGCTGCATTTTTGGTACTCGTTACAACCAATTCAAGAATTCCACCTTCGCCAGTTTCCGCACCAGGGTTGACAATCAATTCTATTTCGAAATACAACTCAAATGGTCGCGCCTCATAATCGCCTGCACTGTGGCCAAGATTCCACATTTGATCTTCGGCAGCATCTTTTGAAGCACCAATGATGGGCTCTCCTGATGCATCGATCAAGAACACACTGTTATTTTTATCCCAAATACCGAATCCAACAGGAATTTGAATTTCCCCTTCAATTGGAAGGCCATAGAGAGTTATTGCTCGAGTCGCAAGACCTTCAAGGCCAGAAACATCGAATACGGCTCGGTCATTACCATCACCTGTGTTATTAACCCAAAATCCGTATGTTTGAGACCCTGATGGCGGGAGCAACGAATTGCCTGAACGTTGGTCAAGTCCACCATCAACAAGGCGGACATCCATGGCAAAAACACGGTCTGACAGAATTGCCATAACATCAAATTGTCTTTGATTATCGGGCACTCCATCGTTATTTTCATCTGCTGAATGTGAGAAATCATCCTTGTTGATAATGAGGACTGTCACTCGACTGAAGGAGAGTTCCTCCGCACCATCAATGCTGACCGCCATGAACACTTGCTTGGAACTTTGTGGAGCGATTAGAATTCCTTGGGTTGATGAAATTAGGTTTCCATTGCTGTCTTCACAGTGCACAGCCCAATTTGGTGAAGCCGTTTGGTCAGATTCTATGCATCGATAATGGTCTTCTGTATTTCCTGTGTTTTGAATAGTGACCGGGAATTTAACCAGTACGCCTGAACGACCAGTTTGTTCGAGCGCCGTGGCTTGAACTTCGATTCCATGAATGGCTTCGACCGACACGGAAAGCATGACTTCTGCATAGGCGACACCGCCACCAGCAGGTAAAACGGAGAAAGTGATTTCAATTTGCTCAGTCGCTAAGGCATTGGCTGGAACATTGACGACAATTCCGATACTCTCGGATTTATCAGGGCCGTGCTTCGAACCAACAGATACTGTGGTCGTATCCAGTTGCACACTCCATCCCGAAGGGGGTGCAGAAGAAGAGATTCGCAAATTGTCCAAACCGTTTCCTTGGTTAGTGACGGTCAGTGTAGCGGTACCATTGGAACCGGGCTCAATGTTGGAAAGCGTTGTTGATGAAAGTGAAAGGCCAGCCCCAAATGATTGGCCAACAATAACCCTCAAATCTTTTGAACATTTGACAGTGTTTCCATCTTTAGCGATGATTTGGATTACCGATTCATCACCCGCAGTAACGGAGTCATCAGGCGTAACAATAATGTCAAAAGTTTTGGTACCTTCTCCGTCATCATACGGTAAAAGCCCCGAAGATGCCCCATCGTAGTCAACCCAACCTGAACGGCTACCCGTTTTTGCCATTGTTACCGACCAATCGCTGTTTCCGATATTGGTCAACGTAGTCGTGAGTGTGCCTTCACCATCAGGATCTACAGTCATACTAGTCTTTGACAACTCCATGCTACATTCCTTCAATTCTGGTACCGTCAAGTCAAATTCTTCGACATCAGAGGCTTCTTGCGTTACGTCGTTTGTTACAGTACCTGTTAGTTCCCAGCAGTATTTGTTCGCCTGTTGTCCGACTGGAACTTCAACGGAGACGGTGACCGTCTCGGTTTCGTTTTGGTCGAGAGTCACTGTTTCTTCATCCAACTCCACGGTGAGGTCACCGGCATCTTGACAGCCGCTTCCATCGGCTTCAGCTAGTGAAAGGGCGATTGTTTCATTCGTTTGACCCGTATTTTCAACAACGACATTGTATTCAATGAGCGTATCGCCAACTTCCAATTCCTGATGGCGTTGAGATTCTGATTGCATTTCGAGATTTACTCCAAAAACGGCTGAACCTGAGCCATCGCCAGCGGTCGTTGTAACAATTTTAGTTTCTGTAGCGGGCGTCCCTGCGGCCGGTGGAACCTCATTTGCTGTGACCGTTATCGTAGTATCACAACTTCCTTCCGCATTTTGAGTCAAAGAAACGCTCATTGTAGTTTCGCCATAATCATTGGATTCTACCGCTTCAGAAATTGGTTGAATGGTTGATGAATATGAGCCGCATTCAGTAGTTGCTTCTTCACTGGTGGAAAGCGTTAGTGTAATCGCCTCAGGGCCTTGATTGTAAACCCTGACCGTGTATTCTCCGGATTCCCCCGGATTAACTTCAAGACCGTTTGCAGGCATGGTTTGGATGGTGATAGTCGCATCCCGTGCCCCGTCAGCAGTAACACCTGCTGTGAACATTGGTAAAATGGAAAATAAAAGAAGCCCTACAAGGAAATAGGCACGTTTTGAATCGTGCGTAGTGTTTGTTTCTCGGGGGTTCATAACCCCCGGTGGCGGCCTTACTATCAAAAGACTACCGTTGGATGTATCAACCAAAACAAACTTGGTTATCAACTTCATGCTTCGACGAAGGATGAAACTTGAGTCTGACAATTCGCACATTCAGTGAGTGTATTTGAATTACATCCATCGGTGCCAATACGGTGGTATCGAGCGCCACATCCAGGGCAACCTAGCATCAAACCTGTGAGTTCATTACGACACGACCAACACATCGGCCCTTGTTGTTTTGGTTGTTCGACTGGAACTGGAGCAATTGTTTGAGGAACTGGGGCAATAGGTTGAATCGGTTGAATAGAGTTCGGCGCTATATTCACAGACGGGGAAATTTGGGGTTGGGAGAGATCTTCTTTCCCGCGTAGAGATAATAAAACTGAACCGATGAGTACTGCAACGAGGAGTACCCCAATAATCATGCCTGTAAGTGGAAGGATTTGTTTAGATATTCCTACCGCCTTTCCCTCAGAGGTAAATTTCAATTCAATCGAAGCGTTCGTCATTGAATCTGCGCCTTGTAAACCGAGGGTAATGGTTCCATCTCCCGGCTGACTAGCACTCACCAAAAGGTGAATTTGCATCGATTCACCAGGCTCTAAATTAGCAATATCATTTCCATCGATGCTGGCTGACCAATCCTTTGATCCTTCGACCATTAATTTATACGAAAATGCAATGTTTCCCTCGTTCATCAATCTAACTTCTATTTCTTCTTGATTACCGGTGGTAAAAGAAGTCGTTGATTCTTGAACCCATGACGATTCAAGAACTGTAGCCACGAGGAGACCGATATTTTCGGTGTACTCAACCTCTCCTCCATTGAGCTTTAACACGAAGGATGGTTCGCTCATTGGTGGCATCGACGATGAGATAATGATCGTACACGATAACGGTTCAAGTTCATCGAAACCGATTGGCTCGATTGACAAACAGGTACCGGATAAGCCATTGCTGAGAACGAGTGAAGCGGTTGGTTGCCACTCAACATTGGCATTGTTTCCAACCAGCCAGGTGAAAGTCAATTGAACACCTGTGGGATGAGTGCCTTCTCCAAATGGTGTATCCCATAATGTGCCATCCTCGTAGTTGAGACTGACAAAATCAAGGGTTGGTTGTGCGAGCACTTCAACATTGATCTGCCCGACCCAAGTTATTCTGTTTGTGCTGCTGTCCAAGTGAAGTTTAATTTCCCCTGAAGTTCCATTTCCATCACCTGAAATACCGAATAATAAATTCTTTGATGAGGCCCAGGCAATGTCAAATGGCTCAATGCCTGAAGTAACCGACCAGCCAGAAGGTAATTCAAAAGAGGGGGTAAATGAAAGGTCAACATTACCCCGATGTTCCAATGAGAACAGGGCACTAAAGTATGAGTCTGGACGTAGAGTACCAACATTTGTTTCCAAATTAACATCAACATCCGTGACAGTGTTAACCTTGATTGGTATATCGAATACCCAACTTTCAGTGATTTCAGTTTGTGAAATTGCTGTCAAACGAACCATGCGTTCTGCACCGGCGACTGTCATCATTTGTGGAGGGATGAAAGACATTCCAATAACTCGATAAGTGTCTTTCGAAATCAAGCCTGTCGAACCAGAACTGGCACCAGGTTCACTTGAAAGTGTGTCGAATCCAGCGTCCCAACCAGCAGGTGCTTCAAGGAATAAATCATAACCGATATTGGCGTTACCGATATTGAATAAACGAATGTCAATGCTTGTCGGCTCTGTTGGAGACACCGGTACTATTTCGTAATCATATTCAAGGCGTAAATTGGGTATATCAGGAACTTCTAGATAGAGCATATATGGATAAGTCACTCCATTATCAACATCTATTCCAAGCAAATCAACGCGATACATTCCCGGTAAGGGCGGAGTTGGATGTACCAATGTGACTACAATTTCTGCTGAACCTTGACCAGCGAGAGTGAAATTTGATGCAGTTGCTCCGATATACCATGATTCGATTTGGCCCGTTTCGTCGTTCATAACATCTTGAGTCGAGAGACTTGCATTGGTGGATACTAGTGCTGTGTTGGTAAGAGTGACATTCCATGAGGTCGTTGACCGACTTGTGTTCAATAACATCATAGTTTGGGGTTCAGCAGAAAGTTTGACTCCCGGAGCTGTGACGTTGACAAAGACATCATATCGATTGTTATTTTCAAGGATTTCTTCGAGTTCGTCGTTCTGGTCAATGATGAAAGAAAGCATAGTTTGACCTGCCGTTTGTGGCGTCCAATACCACATTTGGGTTTTGGATGAGCCAGCACCCAAATCAAGAGTCTTTGTTTCAATTTCAGTGCCATCTACTTCAAAAGTGATGTCAAAGAAATCGGCGCGGACATTGCCGACATTGAATACACTGGAAGTGACTTGTAATTGGTCTCCGACTTGGGGAATGGTCACTGACATACTGAACGCGTCATCCAAAATTGAAGGGTCTGGGCGAAGGTCATTGACGCCATGCCCCATGACTGCTATTGCGAATGGTTGCGCTTTACTGCCGCCGTGATAAGCGTCCTTGACTTTGACCGTCCAAACTCCAAGTTCGGCATTATCAACCAATACGACTTCGACATTGTTCAAATTGTCTGAGTTTCCACCTGTAGTGGAGCGCCCATTTGAAAAATCATTACCAAGATAAACCTCACCACTTGGCGTAGTGACTTCGATATTGAGGTTATTGACTAACTGAGTCGACGAGAAAGGTGAACCTCGTTCATCTGACCAAACAAGGACTGTTTTGAATCCGGAATTTGCTTGGGATATGTTGAAACTGTAAGTTTTCAAATTACCAGTTCCTGATAAAACCGAACGGTCATCGACCCATATTCCCTGACCAGATGTAGGAGCAAGTGTGTTACGTAAATCGAGGCGTCCCCATCCTTCATCATCGTTTGGAATATCTCGCGTTCCGATGTCTTGCGCTCCTAAAATCAGTAAAGCTTTGACCAAAGCACCTTGAGGAGAAGGGCGTAGTGCAATCTCTTCCAGATACTCGCGCACCATGACTGCAGCGCCTGCTGCATTCGGTGTTGCCATTGAAGTTCCGGTATATTCTAGATAGTAACTATTCGACCAAGTAGAGCCACTAATGTCTGTTGCTTCTTGGGCTCTACATGAACGCACATAGCCACCAGGGGCGAGGATATCAGGCTTGATACGTCCATCATCAGTAGGCCCTCGTGATGAACCTGACATGATTGAATCTGGGGCTCCAGAATATCTGTTTTGGTGATTGCCAACAGTGATGGAGTTCTTGGCTGTCGAAGGCGCACCAACAGTTCCGACATCTGGACCGTCGTTACCTGCAGCAAAAAGAATGGTCAAGCCACTGTGACCATTGTAATAGCGGTCATAATAATTCGCCCGGTCATCGACATCTTCGCTCTCTGAAGTATACTTACCTTGGTCACTTGCTAAAGTAGAGCCCCATGAATTGGTATGGGTGAAAGCACCCCCTGAATAAGCGCTGTTGAGAAGATAATTCAGTGAAGGGGATTGGAAATTACCAGTATTATCGTTTTCCATGGCTTGAAAGTAAAGTTCAGCAGAAGTTGCGACTCCTGAATAGCCGCCCTGCGTACCGTCTCCAAGAACTGTGCAAGCTACGTGTGTGCCGTGACCAGAATGTTTGTCAGCAGTCGAACCGTCTCCAATGACATCATTATTCGCAACAACACGAGTCCCAAAGTCTCCATGGTCAGAATCTAGGCCGGAATCTGCAACTGCTACTATTTGCCCAGAACCATCCAAATCGCCACTGGGGAAATAACTGGTCATTTGAGATGTTTTCATGTGCGTACGAGCCTGACTGTTGTCTGTGCTAAATATCGGTTCAAAACGAAATGTTCGCAACGAGGGTTGAGCAACAAGACCAATCAGGTCTTCGGTCGAGAGAATTCCTTGGAATCGCCCTGCATCCCACCTGTGAGATTCCGAAAAGGCAAGAGGAATTATTTCAGAAACTTTCTGAACTAATTGTGAACCTGCTGCATCTGTAAATTGAATTGAATCCATTGGGCCTTCGTTATTTCTCCAACCCTCAATCCGCATCGAGACCCCCTGTAGTGCTTCTTCTCCGCCCTCAAGCATCAAGACATCAAGAACCGGGTCATCGATCAGCAAAGCAAGCGGCACAGGGTGTTGAGCAACGATGCCATCAAGAGAAGAAAGACCTGATAATGCGAACGGAGTACCTTGGACGAGAAGACCAGAGGGGGAAATAAATTCTCGAACTGCGAGACCAGGAATATCGCTGAGTGCTGTTCTTACATCCATCATCAATACTTCATTGGAAACTAAAACGAGACTCAAATCAAGTCGTTTCAACATCCATTCTTCCGGAACAGGCCGGTCCAGTTGGAATCCATTGATATCGAACGTTCCGATTCGACTTGTGGCAATGATTTCACGGTTTTCCGACCAAGATGAATATTCACTATACCCTACTGCATCGGAATAGACGCCGTCAATAAGGTCGAATTGAACCCATTCAACACCATCTTTACTTTCTATTTCAGATGAATCCACCCCTACGGGGTGGAGCAAAGGAGATGTACTTTGCAAGAGAAAAAGAGAGATGAGGGCGATTGGCCCAAGCATCGAGCGTTTGACTTGCACGAAGTGTCCTCTTGCCGCCCTGTTTTTATCGCTATGGGTAATCTGGGTCCCAAACATTGAATTCACGAAATCGGCCATGTACTACGTTCTACTTTGTCGTTGAAGTGTTCACTGCTCCAAATTCCAACTAAATGTGTCCATGAATCTATCTGCAATTTGCCGTTGTAGTCGGTATATTCTAAATCAATGGAAATAGAGTATTCAGCCCATACGGTATGCCCAATGATTAGCATTTCCAAACTATCACCAGCCAATGATGAATGTGCTGAAATTCTATCAACTTCAATTGACATCATGCCGAGAACCTCTCCATCAAGTGATTGAAACTCTATTTGGACAGAAACATCAGTAATATCACGGCTCCCAACATTGTGAATTTCGGACATCATCAAATGTCCGCCACGTTGAAGATATTGTGTTTCAACATCGACCGCATCACGTGGTAAGGCCCAGTACCAACCACTGATTATTACCCCGATGAGTAGTAAAAAAACAATTCCGGCTAATGCAACGCGGCTAGGGCTGATTTCTCTACGAATCTTTTCGAAAGCCTTCGAAGCCTTTTGCATATCTTCAAAGGTTTCGATTCCGTCTTCATCCAACGAGTAACCAAGAGATTCGATTTTTTGAAGTCGAGCAACGTCGAGTAATCCGGATGTTTCAATATCATCTTCATGAACCAACATGTCACCATGCTCGTTGACGGGTATTCGGTGTTCATCAGACATAAAATCACCATATCAAGGCCAAACCACTGGCAATAACCGTCGTAATCGGTTCAACAATTAACACGTGTCGAGTCTCAATACTATCACCGGTGAGGGAACCGATAAGTGAGAGGTCAGTGACCATGCCATTGACACCAATCGATGAAGCGGTCGGCAATGGACCTGTAAATTGGGCATCAAGTAAAACCGCACGCCCACTGAAAGAGTGACCTTCGAGCAAACCGGTTGAATAACTCGGTTCAACTGTTGCTTCTGCACTGGCAACAATTCGGCCATTGGCAATATCATCTAATACGATAATTGGGTAATTGAATGGCCCTGTGTAAATTTTAATCGTGGCAGATTTGAGATTTTGTCCAATCACTTCAACTCGGTCAATGGTCACGCCGGGCGAGGAGGGTAAGTCGGTTTGTTTGAGGTATAGGCGGTTCACGCCTTGGCCTGAAGATACAATACGCATACCCCAATCATCCGTTGCTTCAAGCACGAATACCGAAGGGAGGTCTTCAGCCAAAAGTAACATATCACCTTTGGTATCAACTGAACGCCCTGATGCTTCGAGATACAAATCCATGCCATCGGTATTTGAATGATAATCCAGTTCCATTACTCCTTGGAAAGAGATATCTTCTCGGATGTCAAAGACGGTGTTTGGTCGTGCGTCAAGATTCATTACACCTGGTAAATCACGCATGAAGGCGGTTGCTGGCCACCAGAATCCATCGACATAGCGCATCTGCTGAATCATCAAAGATTCTGCCGAATGTCCATCGATTTGATATTGAGGTGGAACTGTGACGTTGATGAGGAAAACATCACCGATTGTTGAAGAGAAACCTGTTGATTGTGGGACTCCGACAATCAATGCTTCAACCCGACTGAGTGCGCGTTGATCAATGAAAATAGCATGGGCTGAGTCAAGTCGGGTGCCTAAATCATAGTACATATCAATCGAAACACGAGGTACTGTGAGGTTGTCTTGAGTTGAAAATACAGCATTTGCTTCAACATTATTTGGTCCACTGGTATCAAGACCTGCAATAACGAACTCGAGATCTCTGCCTTCTAATCCATTGATGATGATGCTCATTTGCTGCCGCTTTGGAGTCCACTGTTCAAGGAACAAGTCCACTTCATACTCCGGAATTTCATCAACCATGCTGAACTCATATTCCAAGATAATTCGACCAGACGGCATATTTGGCAACCATGAACGAAGGTGCCATGAACGACGGATTTCGTAAGTAATACCTTGCTCCTCCCAGATGCTAAGATTGACTCCTTCTATCTCCGAATCTAAAATAATACCATCCTTGAGAGAGTTCAAGAGGTGGTCAATTGAGGTGACGTTTGCAGCTTTGAGTGCATCAAACACAGGTTGGTAATCAGTCTCATTAATTCTATAATCGGCTAAGGCATTATCGACAACACTTCGGCTCGATAAGGTGTAGTTGGGCATTCGTGTCAAATTGAAAGAAACTACTGTGGCTTCGAAAACTTCCATACCAAGTCCATGAGACCATTCTGGTTGTTCGACCACTTTCGTACCTTTTTGAACATCCATCGTAACATCGAAAAGTTCTCCAGTTACCAAATCAAGACCCAATGACATGTTTTCATCATTTGTTTCAAGCCCACCTAAATCAACAACGCTTGAATACACAAAGTCATTGATAAGTGAGCCGAAGTTTACTAAGTCGCCAAGGAAAAAGGATAACGCTTGAACGCCATCACCTTCATCGAAAGTTGGTAATTCAAGTCCTGTCGAATCAACACCACTAGGATAGGCCACTGTAATATTCGATGGCAACGGATCGATGGAAATTCGTCCGTTCATACCCTTGAATTTGTCTAAGTAATTTGTTTCATCTTCCAGCAAGACATTCATCGGTGAAGACTCACCTCGAATCAACTCGATTCTCGAATTGCCTTCTGGTCCACTCGCACCCGGGTCAAGTGGAGAGAGACGACGGATACTCGTCACATCAGAAACTGAAGTACTAAGGCTGGCCTCCGTTTCATTAACCCAAAATCGGAAATGGTCGCCATCCATGGTGAGTGGTTGAGTGGCATTTGTCAATTGAACTTCAATCGAATCCATCGGTGTTGAAGCAACATAACCAACGGTATCACCCAAAATTAATTGGAAGGAGGATGGTAAGCCACTGAGACGTATTGCATTGCGTTGTCCATCGCCGCTTCCGCCATAGGTTATGGTGCCTATCGGGACTGAGGCTGAATAGGTCAAAGCCTCTGAAGTTTGAGTGACGTTGAATGTGCTTGGGCGATTGGAAATAGTAGCGGACTGTTGATTTGAATTTACTAAATCTCCATCATCATGTAAGATGTGGCCAATCAATAACGGGCCACCACTCACGCCACGTAAGTCTATATGACGAACATCGTTGATTGGGTCGTAGATATGGCTAACGCTTGAGATTCCACCAATACGAGCGCTCATTGCAATAGGGACGAGTGGAGTTTGTGGGCCGCCAAGACGCCCATTGACTGTCTTGATATTGGTGTCTTCAGATAACAAGATATGGTCGATATTAGGTAACCATGGTTGGTCGCTACTCGAAATCGCAATAGAAACTAAACCGATTTCCATCGGCTCACGGGTTGAGGTAGGTAGACTAAGTCGAACTTGATTGTAACAACTCAAACTTACTGCTCCACCAGAAGCGCCGGCTGTTCCAACAATCGATTCAGGGATTCCATTGACTACATCACCTACATCGAGAATCACTTCAACAATGGTCAATAAAGCGTTGTCAAATATTTGTGCAATACTATTGAGATTGGGATTATCGTAATTAACGCGGCTTAGCCCACTTTCCGGGATTTCAAAACTCCCTTCTACAATGATTACTTTTGGTACATTGGCGATGTTCAAAACAATCGATGAACTATCCGAAGCATAGCCGCCACGCATAAATGTTGATTTATATTCCAGTAAATCAATTGATTCAGTTGCCACAATCGCAACCAGTGTATTTGGAGGTGATGCTGGATTGACTGGGAGGGTTGGGTCATTGACATTGTTGGTCTTATCGTTAGTGAAATTTTTGATAGCGATAATCATTGAAAGTTGACTTGGTATGTCACCGGGTAAATCTATCCCGCCCGGTTCTTCACCAATCATGGTGAATATAGCCGCAATTTCATCGGGATGAAGGGTTCCTGACGGCAATCCACGAATCCAAGTGCGAGAATCTGTTGTATTCCCAAAGGGTGAATCTCCTTCTGTTGTGTTGGAACGGTCTTCGAAGTAATGCAGGTACATATCTGCTCCGTAGTCCGAATAAATCTCGACTGTGTCGAAGGTGTTTTTTCCGAGGTTATCATTTCGCAAGGTGATATCAACTTCGTTTGGCAGCCGTGTATCGCCAACTTCGGGGTGGAAGCCCGCATCGATATAGGCGAGTTCTAGTACTTTGGCAGAAGTTCCGCCATTGTCCCCTTCAAATCGGATGAAACCGACACCAAGGCCGAAGCCACATTTATGCTCATCACTTTCAGCATCATGGTCGAGAATTGGGTCGTAATAGCCGGAACCATCATTGCAATCTGATTGATGGTTTGAACTATCAGCATCTGGGTTTGACGCACTAATGGCATAGGGTGCCGAAATCGAAGTAAGGCTCAGGGTGGAAGAGTTGACTCCACCGGCGAGAAGTGATGCGAGGAAATCCAAGGCATTCGTAATCACGGCATTGACACTGAACGTCATTTTCTGAAGGCCAACGCTGAGTCTGAAATCATGCGGTGGTTGCGTGAAACGTGTATCGATGACAATCGCATATGATTCGGATTCATCAAGAGTGAGATCAAAAGCCAAACCTTTCATCAAACTCACTTCAAGATGAGAGAGGTTATCCCACAACAAAGCCGACGGATTGATTACATTGACTTTCCACTGGAATGTCGGTCGAATCCAAAATTCTTCGATGCATGGAATGGTCAATGGAGGTAGGCCGCAGTCACCAAACTCGAATCCGAAACCATCATCTTGATCGATGAGGCCTTCAATTGTCAAACTAACCGAGAGGTCATCAACAGAATCATTATCGATATCGATATCATTCCTGAATAAAGCAAGATCAGTTCCGACCAATATTTCTCCAGTAAATGTCCCTTCTACCCATGCTTCATGTGACGGCCCGCCTGCTCTTGAACTGAAATTGACGTAGATTGCATAGGTGTTAACTCCAATAGCCAATGGGTTAGTCAAGCCCAATGCTTCGACTGAGAACAAAGTCTCAAACAAGTTGTAAGGCCAACCTTCGGGTTGGGTAGAAGCATCCATGAGAAATTCATACGGGCGTGGATGGTCGGCGACAAAAGGTGAAGCATCTCTCAATTCTAAACTGTCAAGATAGCCGCTTGCTTGAGACAAAGGGTCGCTTGAATCAACTGGCCGTTGAGCGAGGTCAACAGCATTGAGTGCATCAACGGCCTCCTGTGTAGCAACGGTAGCTTCATCGTTGTCTGTACGTTTTGACAAAATTTCGTTCAATTCATCGAGAACTCCGAAATCGTTTCGAGAAACTGATATATCTGCACCAACGGGTTGGGCTAATGAAATGATCATCAGCAAAACCATAGCCACTGCCATCCGACGAGGGTCAGAATTTTGGGCTAGGCCAACACGAATAAGACGCGGTTGGCTCTCTAACATACAAGTAGCATCAATTCCCACTATGAGAACCCATCCCTTTCTTGTATGAATAAACTGACTTTTCTCAACCCGCCCTATGGGCGGGGATTCAAGCGGTTACCGTTACATCCTGAGAACATGTTGGGCAAGCAACCACAACTGCATTTGCTCCTACCGGGATTAGAATGGCAAAAACAGTAGAACAGCCTTGGCATTTGATTTGATGAGGGGCGGGTTCTGATACCGGTGGCGCTTGGCCCAATTCAGGTACTGGTTTCGAAGATGGAGTTGTAATTCCTTCAGGAAGTGAAACTCCTCCACTTTTGACCACGGTTTGGATTGGGGCAGAGGGGTAAAGTTCGTTGACACCTTCGGAAGTTTGCGCCACGGGTTGAGTAAAAGACGAAGGTGATTCATCATTGAATAATGCCATGGCATCTGCCGCTGCTGCTTGACTGCCTTGAGAGAGTGTCTGTTGGGCAAAAGACGGTGGAGCGAAACTGCTCTCTTGTGATGCTTGTTCTGGTGAAGACGAACCATAGATCGCTGCCATTTCAGCAGCCTTTGCCTCTTCAGCCTTTGCTGAAGTGGAATGAACTTCGCCTGCATCAAATCCGGCAAGAACAACCGCTGGAGAAAACAACGGAATTTTTCGAGTGCTGGCAACAGTTGCCAAATGGGCTATAGCTTCAGCATTGCTCAATCCTTTACCGATGAGTAAATCCTTTGCAATTCCATTTTGCCAACGCCGGTGGCCAATAAGCGCAACTCCCATTGTCAGCGTTCCGATGAATAGAACGACCAACAGAATCCCAGCAATACTGCCTTTTGCTGGCAGTGATTCAACGGTGAGTGTGAAGGCATGACTGTCAGAGTTATTGGATTGGTCAAAGACAGTTAACACAATATCATGCCGTCCCGGATTTTTGAATACCAAATCGGTTGAATATCCAGTTTGGTCTGCATCATCACGGTAATTGCCGTTACCATCTGAATCCACCTCTGGGTTGGTGTCCCAGTGGTAGCGCAAGGAGGTGGACGCATCGTAAGGGTCTGTGGCTTGGGCAGTGCAGGTAATTGCTTCATTCACCATCCCACCTGACGGAAGGAGAACAAGGCTGGATTGTTGCAAGACTGGAAGGCTGGTATCCGTGACCATCAGAGTGGTCGAAATACTGTTCGAATTGCCAGATGCATCACTTACGGTCAATGTGACAGTATGGGCGCCGATATCGGCCCATGAAAAGGAAACTGAACTGTTTTGTCCGTATGGATTGCCGTCCAAGTTCCATGCACACACGCTTACCGCATGGTCATCGGTACTCCCTTCACAATTGAGAAGGATGGGTTCTTCGGAAATGAGTTTCCATCCACCGCTTATAGGTTGGCCATTGCCACCAATTCGGGCGATGGGATTGACAACATCAATTACCGAAATAACGGATGTTGCAGAAGCGGATGAACCAGTGGGTGAAGTCACTGTTAACGTGACTGTTTGATCGCCGGGTGTGTTCCAAAATGCGAGCGCATCCCAGCCTGTAGCATCGTTATCATTGGATGAATCACCATCATTGTCAGCGTCAACTGCTGCATCAAAATCCCATGAGACTGATTCGATTTGATTGAGGCTGTTCGGCGTTGAAGACGCATCCAAAATAATCCCACTACCGATGATGGTGCTTCCATTACCGTTGTCGGTGATGGTTGGATTCAGTTGAGGGGAGAGTTCAACACGAACGGTCATTCGAACTGGACTGGACCCGTCTGCACCGCCAACGGGTGTATCGGTATTATCGGCGATAACAATCAACTTTTCACCGTCCAATTCATTCGGGACAATCCAAGAAAATGATGCGGAACCTTCGACCGATTGCAGCGATGCCCCGGTAATGAAAAGAGAACCTACTCCGCCTGAAGTGTAGAGGTCATTCATGCCTTGAGTTTGCAGATAAACGTCACCATTTCCCTCCATTGACCATGCGGAAACCACAACACTGGTGCCTGCATCAAGTCGCAAATCATCACCTGAAAGAAGAGTTGATGATGAATCGTTTTCCAAGGCAATCAGATTGTGGAATGGAGTCCAATAGGATTCGTCAATAGCCGAAACTGTTAGGCTGGCTCGACAATCTATACCTCCTTGGTCACCCATTCCTTGGTCGCCAGAATGCGCGGTATTGTCAAACACAATGTACCATGTTTTGGCATTGATTGATGCGGGGACTTGCCAATGGAATTGATAACTGCCAGAGGCAAATTCAGTCGAAGGTACCTGTTCGAATAAAGTGCGGTAAGATTGACCTGAGTCGTAAGATAGAATCGTATTTTGGTTAAACATTAGAACATCTAATTCCCCTTCACCATTAGCTCCTTGACCACTCACAATAATCGAAAGATCGAAAACGTCACCAGGCGTTAACACTCCAAGGTTGACTTTGATACAGGTGCTGTCTCCAATCACGATAGAACTAGAAAAACTACCTGGCGTATCATCCAAACAATTTGGCCCTTCAGCACGGCCTTCTGTAGCCAAAGATGAGGCTGGAATCAGCATCATGCAGAGAAGCAACGCAACAAAGATGGAGGAGCGCATATATCGCTGTCAGTCGTTATCCACTTCAATGATGTGGCCGTATGCTCAAGATGACCAACCGTCGCCAATCCAAACCAAATGGCTGATTGAGCCAGAGTCTGAGATTTTGATTCGGTCGCCATCAACTGCTGCTGAAACTGA
>Ga0114997_10002246_pt1 | contig 15650 bp, 13 predicted proteins | sample ArcticOcean_MG_C_2_FD_87045 | JGI IMG/M metagenome (GOLD analysis project Ga0114997, IMG submission 87045) | Marine microbial communities from western Arctic Ocean - ArcticOcean_MG_CB4_136 | ecosystem: Environmental > Aquatic > Marine > Oceanic | place: Arctic Ocean: Canada Basin | collected... | reverse complement strand
GCTAATGCAAACAGTGTAAAACTTCAGGCCTTAAGTAGTGCATTTTCAACCTCTAATGCAGCCATAGCTGATGGCGTATTATTAGAGTCAGCATCTACAGCTTCTGGTGGATTACACTTATCAGCGGCTAGCACCAATGAGTTAGCCCTATGGACAAACGATACTAGAAGAGTAACCATTACTAGCGCTGGGTGTGTTGGAATAGGAACAGTAACAACGAGTGATGTTATATTTAAAATTCAAGGTGATGGTTGCACTACGGGTACATTTTATGCAAACGCATTTTCGGGTGGTGGTGTTACAGATAATGTATGGATAATGAATAGTCAAGACGCCTACTTTAAAGAATTGGATGCAGGTGATAATATTGGCATTGGAACCACAACTCCTGCACATACACTACATGTAGGTGGTAATGCTGCATCAGCTCCAGCTCTATTGGTATGTGACTCTGGCGGACAAAGAATAGAAGTAACTGGCGGAGCAGTAAAAATAAATAACGCATATACGATGCCAGCTGCTGATGGTAGTGCTGGCGAGGTTATCTGCACTGATGGTAGTGACACACTAACATTCGGGCCCGGTGGTTATTGGACTTGCGCTGCGGGCCCAGAGTTATATTATACAGGTGGTAATGTTGGTATTGGTACTGCCGATCCAAGTCACACGTTGGACGTTGAGGGCGTAGCTAACTTTCTTACTTGTATTGTAACTCCCGATGTTTGTGCTACTACCAAGGTCATCGGAGCCATAGTTTGTTCTGCTGGTGTATTATGCACCGCTACTGATTTATGTGCAGGAGCTGATGTTCACGCAGCTACTTGTATTGTAACTCCAACTGTATGTGCGACCAGTGCTTTAACTGTTGCTGCGGGTACGGTAGCAGGTTCACCCTCTGGCAATAATGATATTGTTCCAAAGTGTTATGTAGATGCTTGTGCAGCTGCAGCAGGTAAGGTACCTACTTCATGTGTTATCACATCAACCATTGATTATACTATACCTACTGATATTGATTGGGTATGGATCACTGCAGTTGCTGGTGGAGGCGGAGGAGGCGGCGGCTACACTATGTGCCCCTGCTGCTGTTCCAACCCAGTCGGCGGCGGTGGAGGAGGTGGAGGCGGTGGTCTATATCGCATGGCTGACTACGTGGGTGGAAGTGGAACTATGTGTGTTAAGATAGGTGCTGGCGGCGCAGGCGGGGGTTCCAACACTATCGGTAGCGTCGGTACCGAGACTATCATTTGTCTTCCGGATGGATGTATGCACCTTGCAGGCGGCGCCGGAGGCGGCCATGGCGCCAGTTGTTGGATAGCCGGCGGAGGAAGTGGTGGAGCCGGCGGTATACCTCAACAAATAAGCGGTGTCCCTAGCGGGGTTGGCATGCAGGGTCAATGCGGGATGACGCCCGCGGCTCACCAGTATGGAGTGCCGTTCGTGCAGACTGGATGTGGTGGAGATGGTAATGCCTGCAAAGGGTGGAGCATGAGTACTCCGAGTTATTTTGTGCCAGGCAGTGGTGGTGGCGCTTATGGTTATTCGGGTGGTGGTTCTCATCGTTTCCACGGTGGGCTCGGTGGAACGATAACGAACGGCCCGCCCTCTTGCCCTGGCTCCGGCGGCGGTGCTTCCGCTATGGGCAGTGGCGGAAGAGGAGCGGTCGGTACTCTGGCATCAAGCGGTAGTGTTGGTGGGCCTGGTGGAGGCGGTGGTGGAGGCAATCCAAATTGTGGAATCGGTCCACCGGCTGCCGGCTCTGGCGGAGCTGGCGCAGCCGGTAAAGTTAGAATAGATTATATAGGATAAAATGTATTAGATGATTTATGATAATAAAATAGTTTCTGTTAGTAGGTCAATGATTCCTTATGCGTTGCCGGGCGAAACATTACTTTTTGATAAGAACGCTTTTGATAATCGCCCTGTAGAGTTACATGAAATGTTAGTTGTTGAGATGCTTGGTAGTTGGAATCTCCGAATTGTCAAAGCCTTACCTAATATGGAGATCTTTGCTATTAAAAAAGGATCTTATTTTATTTTAGGGGACGATGAAAATAAAATTATTAGCAACTCTAGAAATATACCTTATCAATTTTTAAGAAGCGACATAGATTCTTTTGGATTTAAGGGTTATGATAAAATGGTTGTTGAAGCAGACTCTTATCTTTTACTAAGTAATGATCCTTATTGTTATTTAGGAAGAGACACAATAGGGATTATTAGTATTAAGTATATTATAGGTAAGGCCTTTAGTCTTTTTGACGATAGTCAGGAGGAAGAATGGCTGAACCAGTTATCATAGGTTGTTTTCCTCGCTCGGGTAGTACTCTTCTACGATGTATTTCAAATGCCTGATTTTAGAGTTTTTCGGAAGCTTATAGTATCTGGAGACTGTCTTGCACCCTTATTAGTTGATGGTGTTGAAATAGACTCAGTAGTAGATTTTGATCTTGAAGAAATTGATATAGGTGACTATGTGGCATTTAATTTTGTTTCTAATCTAAATCTTAAAAGAGTCATTGGGATTTCCGGTCAATCAATTGTAGCAACAGAAAAGACGGTGACTGTGGCAAGCAAAGAGTATGTATTTTTTAAGAAATCACTTGTAAATACGATGAATGGATATCCTATTGTTCCTCCTAATTGCATAGTAGTTGCAGATGATCATGGACTTATTCACGATCATATAAGTATAGTTCATAAAGAAAACTTTGTAAGTTGGATTCCTTTTAGTTTTGTTTATAAATAATCATTCTTATATTAAGATTATAGTAGTATACCTATTATAATAATTCTATACAAAGGTTTTTATGAATCAACAGCAGTCACAGCAAATAAAAGTTAGCAGTGTAAAAGATAAAGTTTATTTTCTAATTCTCCAAGGTGGTATGGGAGCAAGGATTCTTCAAACTGCCTTTATTCGTACTCTTATCCGGCAAAGAAAACAAGACGGCAACACCTACCCTATCTTAGTATGTGACAATACTCTTATAGGACATATGGTTTCTGCTGCCTTATCCAACCAGCAAGTCTATGGTATTCAAATTCCCGAAGGTCATGGTGGTTATCCTAATGATCCTGGCCTTTGGAGTATAGGCGATGCTGGTATGGAACATCCAACTTTTACTCATTGGCTGGAACAATTCAAAAATACTAAAATACCTAATCAGTTAGATCTATGGGAGCTTCTGAATAATAATTGGCAACGAGCCTATTCTATTGAGTACGGTTTTGCCCTTACTAAACTTATTCATCAACACAAATACAAGGCGGATAAGAAAAGTTTTATTAGTCATCATTATAGTAAGGTGATGGGCTTGGACTATGATGGTGGGCCACCCATGCTAAAAGTCACTGAACAAAACAATCAAGTAGCCGGGTTTATGAGGTCTACTTCTAAGCCGGTGGTGCTCCTACATTTAGGAATGGACCGAAATCCACAAGACTACGCTCAGCCTATCAACTATAGAACCTTTAAAGTATGGTCCCTGCAGCGATGGACAGAACTGGTAGATAAACTAAAAAGTAAATACACCTTTGTCCAAGTATCTAACGGACAAGATAATCCAGACATTCCTAATGTAACCAACATCAAGGTGGATAATCTCAATCCTATTTTACAAATGTTGGAACACCCCAAGTGCAAATTCTTTATGAGCATTGATAATAATGTTCCTCACCTTGCCGCTACTATTAAAAAGAGAGGCATCGTATTGTGGGGAAGTGTCAGCCCGAATGTTTGGGGGCATGAGCATAATATAAACATATGGAATAAGAGTAGCTGTGATATCATAGGATGCTGGCGGCCGTCTATGTTTGATGTAAATCCCAAGGGGCAGTCGTGGGTGTGCGATAGAGGTTATTCTTGTATGAAGTCTATTACAGTTGAGCAAGTGATGCGTGAAGTAGAAAATTTAGAAGAAAAATTAGGCAAAGATACTAACAAAGATAAGATAATTTTATAGGGGGTACAATGGCAATAAATGTTTTAGGTCTGAGTTTTGGCCATGATGGAGGGGCTTGTGTAGTAAAGGACGGTAAGTTAATAGCTGCCATTGCTACGGAGCGCCTTACTCGTTTCAAAAAAGAACGAGGCGTTAACAAGAAGACTATCAAATATGTGCTAGACAAGGCTAACATTAAATTTGATGACATCCATGTAGTAGCTGTATCTAATTGGTTTTGGGATAGAGGATTAGAGGGCGAAGAATTATTCAAAAAGGATAAAGAAGATTTCTCTATTACTAATGATAATGGCATAGAGTTTTCTGAGCAAGAGTATCGACAGCTTGCCCAAAATACTTCTATGGTAGCACAAGGAGTTTATAACTTTAGTGTAGGTGATCAAAACAAACCCTGTTTTTTCGTTGACCATCACTTTGCTCATTGTGCTTATACCTATCTAATGTCTCCGTACAAGGACGCCATTTGTCTCTCAGTGGACTTTGCTGATAACATAGGGTCATCACATGCTGCTTATTACTTTAACGACAAGGACACCCTGTTTAGACCCCTTAGAAGGGGTGGTGATTTCACTATTGGGTCTTATTATGGGCAAATATGTGACTTTTTGGGGTTTTATCCCTCCCTAACAGACGCTGGTAAGGTCATGGCGCTGGCCGCCTATGGTAAGCCTTTTGATGATTATAAGGACTTTTCATGGCCAAATGTAGTCCAAATGGGGGATATCTTCCATGGCGATATGTATTTACACACTATTTCAAGAGCTGGCGTAAAGAACTTCCCCGATAATAGAGTATTTTACCCACAACTCAAAGGTGAGGGCGGTAAAGCAGGTGCTGAATGGTTAGATAAAGAAGATTGGAATAGTAAGTTATCTAAAAACATTGCCGCTACAGCTCAGGCTGTGTTGGAAGAAAGCATTTATAACATGGTAGAGAAGCTATCCAAGACTGGCGGACATCTATCAAAGAATTTATGCTTAGCTGGCGGTACCATTTTGAATTGTGTAAGCAATGGTAAGATACTGAATAGTGATTTGTTTGATAATGTCTTTGTAGCTCCAGCCGCTGGCGATGATGGGTTGTGTGTTGGTGCAGCTTTGTTCCTATCCAATCAGTTGAAGAAGAATAAAAAGAATGAAGTAGAACAGTCAGTAAGCAAGAAAAAGATTCATAGCGTAAGAGAAGTGTTTGAGGGAGGTAAGTCTTATTCGGGTGATAGCATTATTACAGCTATCAAAGATAGTGGACTACCTTATGAAAAGTTAGAAAATAAAGAAATTATTGATAGAGTGGTGGACTCCATCGCCGAAGGAAAAATAGTCGGCTGGTTTGAGGGCGGAAGTGAAGTAGGACCAAGAGCCTTAGGTCACAGAAGCATTCTTGCTGATGCTAGAAATCCTCTTAACAAAGACATTCTAAATGAGAAGGTAAAACATAGGGAAGAGTTTAGGCCATTCGCTCCTGTAGTACCATTGGAAGACGCTGAAGAGTGGTTTGTGCTAAACGGCCAGGAGTCTCCCTTTATGTTGTATAGTGTCCGCTGCAAGCGGCCTGATGACATACCCTCCGGTGTTCATGTGGACGATACAGCACGGGTACAGACGGTCACAAAGGAAGCTAATGGAAGGTTCTACTCTTTGGTAAAATCTTTTGGTGAAAAGACCGGTGTACCTATCATTATCAATACTTCTTTCAACGATAAGGGTGAGCCAATCGTGGAATCGCCCGAAGATGCAATCGCTTGTTTTTCAAAGACTGGTATTGATGTTTTGGTATTAGAGAACTATCTGGTAGAAAAGAAAACTAAATGAAAATAATAGGTCTTTATGGGTGTTGTGGTTGGGCTCCAGATGATGCTTGGCTACATTCTGCTGGTGCTTCTTTGTGGGTTGATGGTGCCCACATTTCTACTATTAGCGAAGAGCGACTAACAAGAGAAAAGTATGATGGCAATTTTCCAGACCTATCTATTGATTATGTTTTAGATGAAGCAGAGATCACTAGGGACGAAGTAGACCTAGTGGTATATGTAGAGAGTATTCATTCTACACCAAGACACGACGCAATTGAGACAGTACTAAGTAGAGAGTTTCCCGCTGCAAAAATAAGTTTTTGTGATCATCATCAAGCTCATGCGTGTGCTACTTTTTATACCAGCCCTTTTGAGAAGGCTAGTATCTTAAGTTTTGATGGGGCAGGTAATAGTTTTCCTAATAACACATACGAAACAGGACTTTATGCTATCGGGGATAAACAAAAGGGAATTTATGTAGTTTATCATTCTATCAATGGAGCAAAAGAACATTCTACTTTTAATCTAGGTCAAGTTTATAATAACATTTCTCGTTGGTGTTACAGTAAGATGGAGCCTAAAAAAGCTGCAACTATTACTAATCCTTATATATTCATGGAGACAGCACCTGGCAAAATAATGGGATTGTCTGCCTATGGGAATAAAGATAAAGTGGACCTACCAGATTTGTTTAAGATAAACAATGATAAGTTTTATTTTCCTTACATTTATGATCATCGGATGCCTACTGAACCTCAAATGGATAAGTATGATCCAAAAGATATTGCTGCTTGGCTACAGGATCAGTTTGAAACAATACTGGTAAAGTTTTTCAGTACCATAACAATAAAGGCACCTAATCTTTGTTTAGGTGGCGGATGTGGATTAAACGTATTGGCTAATGCGGCAATAATAAAGGCTGGACTATTCAAAGACATTCACATCTTTCCAGCGGCTAATGATTCAGGATTGTGCTTTGGTGGAGCAATTTATGAGGTCTCTCAAAAAGAGAAAAAAATGGCAATGCCTGAGTGTTTAGGCTTTCTTGGTAAAAGTTATTCGGATGAGGAAATAGAAAATGCTTTACAATAAAATGACCGAAGATGACCTCATTGTAAAGGTGAGTGATGACATTAAAAATAATAAAGTTGTCGGTTGGTTCCAAGGAGGTAGTGAATTCGGGCCCAGAGCGTTGGGACACCGTAGTATCTTTACTAATCCTTGCTGGAAGGGTGCCAAATCCCACCTAAACGACAAAGTAAAGCAACGGGAGTATTGGCGTCCATACGCACCCATCGTTGCCTATGACGATGCCAGCAAGTATTTCGACATAATCAAATCGGTAGCCAATCCATATATGTTACTGTCGTACTCTGTAAAAGTGGACACTTTACCAGGAATAACACATGAAGATAGGTCAGCCAGAATACAGACGGTCGATGCGGAACAAAACAATAGAGTTTATAAATTATTAAAATGCATTAAAAATAAGATAGGGGTATCTGTTTTATTAAATACATCGTTCAATCTTGGCGGAGAACCAATCGTGGAGTCTCCCAAGGACGCCGTAAGAACATTTATCAATTCTAACATTGATGTTTTAGTGTTAGAGAATTATTACATTACCAAAGGGGGTGAGTAAAATGGCAGTACAAGAATCATACAATCAAATCCAAGTAGCTCTGGAGGAGTTCCAATCCAATCACGAAAAGAATGCTAGTGGAAATAAGGCAGCTGGGACGCGGGCTCGTAAGGCCGCAACTGAGCTGAAGAAGTTGCTAACTGATTATCGCAAGGTGAGCATCGCCGCTTCTAAGTGAAACGAATACTTGTAATTGGTGATCTTTTAACGGATCGCTATAGGTTTTTAAAACCGCTCAGATCCGACCCCGCCAACAATGCTGCTCTTGTCGTAGAAGGTGAACGAGAAGAAATGGTTGATGGCGGGGCCGGTAATCTGGTTCGGAATCTAGAGTCGTTATGTGGAGAAGAGGTGCATTTCTTTTATACTGGTGAAAGATTTCCAATAAAAATAAGATATTATGTAGACGGCCAGTTTCTCTTACGAGAAGATGAAGATGACGCCGTAACACATGATGAAAAAGTAATTGATGAATTTGTAGATTTTATAGAACCGGAAGACCTTGTAATTATTTCTGACTATCATAAAGGTACTGTTGAGCAAGAAGACGTTGTTCGTATTATTAAAAGAAGCCGGGAAGTAGATAATGTAACTGTTTTTATAGATACAAATTTTGTTTATGCGGAGCATAAAAATGCTGATTGGCTAAAGATTAATCTTAAGACGGCTCAAGAGTGCGTAAATAAAACAGATAAAAACATAGCTAAAACCATTTCTAAAATTAGTAACTCTAATGTTATTGTTACTAAGGGCGCGGTTGGCTTCGTAACTTATCTAAAAGATTTAGAGCAAACGATTTGTTTTACCAAAGATGTGAATAAAAGTTTTATAGATCCTATAGGGGCCGGCGATACATTTTTAGCTGGTTTTGTTTCCTATATGGCTCGACATAATGCAGGGGAACTTCCGGCTTTGGTATATGCAGACATAGTGGCTCATTTATCTACCAGTCAATTAGGTACTATTGATGTGGTAACGGCAGCAATGGCAGATAAAGAATATAGAGATGCAAAAACATCTATGAAAGAAGAAGAGGATACCCTATATGTCCACCGCACTATTGATAATGTGTAAAGATGAGTTTATAAAAGTAAAAAACATTATTAAAAGCTGTGAGAGTGTGATAGATGAAGTTGTAGTAGTCGTGACGGGGAATAAGAAGGTTAAAGAGTCAGGCGACTATAAGGTTTTGTATTATCCTTGGCACGACTGCTACTCTTCACCACTCAACGCTGGATTACGATTGGTTGAATCTGATTGGGTCTTCCGGATGGACACGGATGAAGAAATAGATTCAAAGAATATAGAAAAAATAAGTAGAGCAGTAAAGATGGAAAGTATAGATGCCTTTAAGGTGAAACAAAGAGGTTATCTTCCATTAGGTAGAGATGAGTTTGGAACTAAAAAGGTTCCAGCTTATAAGGGCTATGATTCTGCAGTTGATGATGGATGTATAAGGTTGTTTAAAAATGATCCAAGAGTATTTTTTGAATTCAATACTCACGAAACTCTTTATAACTCTTTAGATAGAGGGGGTTTCAAGTATGTAAGTACAGATTTGGTTATACATCATTGGGGCAAGCTTAATATGAAAGAGAAGGCCCCTTATTATTATCAACTAGCAAAAGATAGATTACGCAGATATCCAGAAGATTATCAAAGTTACTATTATCTTGGAGTGTCCGCAGAATTTATTGGCAAAATAGAGGAATCATATCAGGCGTTCAAGTCTGGTTATGAGAAGTACAACACTGAATACTATCGGTTACCGATGGATTTCGTAAATAACAAAAGGAGGAAGTAATGGCAGATAATAATTCTATCAGCTTGGAAACTTTGCAGGAGCAGCAGAAGAACCTTTCTGATGTTGTTGCACAACTAAGTGCGACCCGCTCTCAGCTTGAGGAGCAGTTGACATCAGTTCGCAATAACCTATCTACTAATGCTGGAGCTCTTCAGTATGCTAATGCTCTTATTCAGAGTATTACTGGCGAAGAGGCGGGCGCAGCCGAAGCACCTGCTGAGGCACCAGAGGATGAAGAAGTAGCTCTATAATGTAATTTATTCCATCTATAAATGTTTTAGCAAGTTTTTGTTTAATATTTATTTTAGGAGTTTTATAGGTTCTTTTGTAATTGTTAAAAGTTTAACTCTCTCTACGTGAACAAAAAAACTATGTATACCTTTCTAATGGCTCCTTGAGTCGCAAGAATTATACTGCTTTATAACATTTATAGATGGAGAAAATAGATGGCCGAAGTATTTGTCTCGCCCGGCGTCTATACTCAGGAAATTGATGATACTTTCGTACCCGCTGGCGCTGGTACGATTGGTGCTGCTCTCATTGGGCGCACTGTATCGGGGCCTGCGTTTAGACCAATTCGGGTAAATAATTTTAGTGAATTTAGAAATACTTTTGGTGGAGCTGATCCTACCAAATATATGCCTTATGCCGCTAAATCATATCTTAGAAACGGAGCACCTTTGACAGTTGTTAGAGTTCTTGGTAAAGGAACTGCTAATGCTGGTCAAGTTGGCGTCATTGCTTTCCCCGATGAGGGGTTGGACGGCCAGACTTCATCTGCTGTGTTGTCTGCTAGTAATACCGTATATGCCACTATCAGAAGAAGAGCTAATGGTATTGGTGATATTTCGATGAGCGGTAGTCACGGAAGTTTTGGACTATCCGCTGGATCAGGTGAATATGTTCTAGGGCTTTCTCTGGTACCCTCTGACCCTGCGTATATTGAAAAAGTATTAGGAACTGATCCTATTCAATCTCATAATGGTGACCAATTTACCGGATTCTATGTAGACTCTGTTTATAGTTATTCAACGCCTCCAGATGGTGGCAGTATATCTGGCCGCGGCGCGACCGGCGTTGCGGTTGCCGGCAACTGGAACAGTTGTAGTGCTCTTGCGGATTCGTTTGAAGAAGTTGTAGGTGGTTTTGCTGGAGCAGCTACACCTTGGATTGTTTCTCAGAACTTTGGTGGAACTACTCATAATCTATTTAAACTTACCAGCCTCTCTGATGGTAACAATACTAATAATCAATATAAGATTGCTATATCTCATGTAGATCTTAGAACATCAGCTAGTTCGTATCCAGCTTTTACAATAGCTGTTAGAATGGCTAATGATACAGATGAGAATCCAATTGTATTGGAAACTTTTACGGATGTTAATTTAGACCCCAACAACAAAAGCTATATCGCTAGAGCTATTGGTGATAGAACTACGTCCTTTGATCTTACTCAAGACCCGCCTGAAGTATTATATAATGGCGACTATCCTAACAAGTCACAGTATGTAAAAATTACTATGGCCGAGTCGGGGCCCGAATCCGCACGACCTGCAGGATTTAAGGGAGTGAGTACTAATATGTATGCTGGTCTGACTGGCAGTCAAAGCATAAGTGCAGCTGCATTACCTTTAAAGTCGAATCAGTTGAACAGTAATAATTCTGTTGATGGTCGTATCTTTGTTGGTATTAATGATATGGCTCGGAAGAGTATTGGTGATAGACTAAAGAGAACAGTAACTTCAGCTTCTGGAACTACTAGTGCAGATCATGGTATTTTGGTTTTTGCCACTACAGGTGATGTTGGAACAGCAGGAGCGTCACCCTTCTCCCGCACTGGTGCCGGAATGAGCGCCGCCACTACTATTACTAATTATTTTACTATTATTGATCAATTTGGCTCCAACTCAGGCAACTTCTCTTCTACTAATAAGGTAAGATTTACTGTACCTATGTTTGGTGGTTGGGACGGATTTGATCCTCGCAAGAATCAGTTAGAGACTGAACAGTCTACTGGTACTGATACACTTTCTGGTGATTTTAATACAGCCATTAAGATTCTAGCGAACCCCGATGAAGTTGATTTTAACTTGATCGCAATGCCAGGTATTACATCTTCGGCAGGTGGTTCACTTACTCAAAGATTGTTGGATATGTGTTCAACAAGAGCCGATGCGTTTGGTATTATTGATATTGCAGATACGACCGCTACTGGTGCAGGTTTGGCCTTATCGGTTGTTAACGCACAGACAGAGGCATCTAAGTATACCTCAAACTATGGTGCTACTTATTATCCGTGGGTTCGTATCAATGATATTGATAATGATAAACTCGTTTGGGTTCCCCCTTCGGTAGCTGTTATGGGTGCTTACGCATTCAATGATAGAGTAGCTCAGCCATGGTTCGCACCTGCTGGGTTTAATCGTGGTGGACTGGATGAGGTACTTGAGGTTAGAAGAAGATTGACACAGGGTCAGCGTGACGATCTTTATACTAACAATGTTAATCCAATTGCTACATTCCCAGGCCAAGGCATTGTTGTCTTTGGTCAGAAGACTCTGCAGGTAAAACAGTCGGTATTAGATAGAATTAATGTTCGCCGTATGATGATTGAGGTTCGTAAGACCATTGCTGGATTCTCACGACTCTTCATCTTTGAACCTAACTCTGTTGCTACGAGAGAACGTCTATTGACTCAGGTTAATGATTATCTTTCTAGTGTACAGGCAGCTAATGGTGTTAATGAGTTTAGAGCGGTATTGGATGAAACTACTACCACACCAGACTTGATTGATAGAAACATTATCAAGGGTAAGATCTTCTTGAAGCCCACCACCGCAGCAGAAATCGTTATTTTTGACTTCACCGTCACACCTAACGGCGCAGCTTTTAGTGAGTAAAAACTTAATGAGATGGGGCTTCGGCCCCATCTTGTTATACTTTTTTAATGAGTAGTGTATTTATTATAGGATGTTTATTAAAATTAAAATGAAGATGGAGATTTAGAATGCCACAGCCTTTTGAAGTTAACGCGATGTTGGCAGATACATTTGAACCTAAGAGACAAAATAGATTTTTGTTTCAGTTTACTGATGATACTCTTCCGGCGTATATCGCACGAACAGCGGCTAGGCCATCTTTTACACAAGAAACTGTCACGATTGATTACTTAAATACCAAGCGTTATTTAGCTGGTAAGTTTGAGTGGAACACAATGTCTATCGGCTTACACGATCCCATCGCTCCTTCAGCAGCACAGAAGGTTATGGAGTGGGCTCGACTAGCGCATGAAACAATTTCTGGTAGAGATGGATATGCAGCTTTTTATAAAAAGAACTTTAGTTTGATCGCTCTTGATCCCGTTGGCGCTGCAGTAGAAAAATGGGAAATCAGAGGTGCTTTTATTACTGATGCGACGTTTGGTGATTATGACATGGCTTCAAGTGAAGTAATGCCTATTGATATTACTATTCGTATGGACGAATGTATATTAAGGTACTAAGTATGTTTCATAGTTTTTTTAGGTTTTATTTTTAAATGTTTTTAAGAAGGGCAAAAATGAATGACCGAAATTAATGTTGATTTGCAAAAATCAAAAGAAAAAGAAGAAGCAAAAGAAGTTTTAAGTCCAGAGGAAATGGCAGGTATTGAACGAGCTCAGAAAATGGGAGCGGTAGCCAATGAGGCTTCCGCTTTCAGAGTTCCAACTGAGTTCGTGCCGCTTCCATCATTTGGTTTGGTTTATCCCGCCAATTCTCCGTTGCATAATCTTAAAGAAATTGAAGTAAGATATATGACTGCTGCAGACGAGGATATTCTTACGTCAAGATCTTTATTGCGAAGCGGTAAGGCTATTGATGCAGTTTTACAGAATTGTATTTTGGATAAAAGAATTAATCCAGAAGAACTTCTGTCGGGAGATAAGAATGCGCTTATTACATTTTTAAGAGTAAGCGGATACGGACCTGAGTATAAAGTGGAGATTGATTGTCCTGGATGTGAGGAAACTTCTAAGTATGAGTTTGACTTAAGTCAGCTTGAAATGAAAACTTTAGATATTGAGCCTTTGGCAGAAGGCGAGAATAGATTTCATTTGCAGCTACCGTCTGGTACTCATATAGAATTTAAGTTTCTTAATAGTGCGGAGGAAAAAGATATTTCAGATGTGCAGGATAAGATTAAAAGAACAACCAACTCCCCTATTGATAGAAATGTTACTACGCGACTTAAGAACACAATCATTGCCATAGATGGAAGTAATGATCCATCTCTTATTAATAATTATGTAGACTCACTTAATGTTAGAGATTCCCGTGCGCTTAGAAAATATATGGAAGATAATACTCCAGATATTGATATGAGACAAGATTTTGAATGTGCTCATTGCGGACACCGAGGGGAGGTGGATGTACCGATTGCGGTAGGTTTCTTTTGGCCTGAGGACTAACAAAGAATTTTTTTATAAAGAATTGTTTGATATAGTATATCATGGAAAGGTGTCTTTTCAAGATGCGTATAATATGCCAATTAACTTAAGAGCATGGTGGATAAAAAGAATTAATTGGACATTAGAGGAACAACGAAAAGCTGAAGAAAAGGCAAACAAACAAATGTCAAGAGCGTCTGGTTCAAAATCAAAAAAATGATTAATATATCTGTCCCTTTACTATGTTTTTATAGTAAGGGGATATTTATTTTGTGTACTTATGTATTCCTAACTATAGAGAGCTGGTATGGCAGACATTGCCAACAAATTAAACAAAGAGTCTGAAAGTTTAGCTGGAGCCTTTGTGGAGATCAAGACCAATACATCTGATTTCGGTGTAGCTCTTACTGAGGCCACCAAGAGCATGGCGGAGTTTAGTCAACAATACAAAAAAACCGCGGAAGATATTCCAGCGGCCACCAAGGGAATAATGGCTTCACTAAAGGCTGCTCTCTCTAAAGCCGGCGGTGCATTTAAAAAAGTACCAGGCCTAACTAGACTGGCTGCTCTTGGCCCTCTTGGAGCAATCACAAGTGCCGCTACACTACTGTTCAAGCAGTTGATGCAAGTAAGTGATACAATCGCAGATTTATCAAAATCCACAGGATTAGTAGGAAAACAATTAAAGTCTGTATTCAAAGAAGTTAAGGCTGGCGCTGCAGGCATGCACGCCTTTGGTATAGGATTGAAAGAAGCCGGCGTACAGGCCTCTGCATTAATAGATTCCTTGGGTAACGCTAATAAGGTTACAGGAAAACTTATAGACGTTACAGCGCGAGTAGCAAAGGCTATGGGAGGAAGCGCACAAGAATCTGCAGCCTTGGCAGATAATCTTATAAGAGGATTTGGAAAGACAGCCCCTCAAGTTGAAAAATTTGCTCAAAGTATAATGACCTTTGCGACTAAATCAGGCGTTAATGCTCGTAAGGTTATGAGAGATATTTCTAACGACAGTAATCTAACAGCAATTTATTTAAGTCGTGGTGAAGATTATATGGCCAAGACGGCTGTTATGGCTGCCAAGATGGGCAAGTCAATGGCTGATAACTTAGGTACTACAGATGCATTTCTGAATATAGAATCTGGCTCTGATTTATCTGGCCGTCTGAATCAATTTTTTGGTAGTAATCTTAATGCGTTGAAAATGTACAACATGGCAGTAAAACAAGATACTGTTGGAGTAATGAAAGAATTGAATACGGTTTTTAGTTCTCCAAAGGGTATTGCTATGATACAAAAATATCCTGGCATAGCTAAACAGTTAGGTGCTGAACTGGGCCTGAATGTTAAAGACATGAAGCAGTTAGGTAAAGTTATTGAGGATATGGATAAAGCTGCGCGTGGCCCGACAAAAGAACAGATGAAACTAAATGATTTTATAAAACAAGGAATGACGTTGTGGGAACAGCTGAAAGGTCTTGTAGCTTCAGCATTAATGCCGTTGTTTACAGAATTGGGCACGATGCTCAATGATCAAATAAAACCTTTTATGAATGATGCCACTGACATGGCTCGCGCATTTGGTAAGAGTATTAATGAAGCGATGAGTGGAGCTAAGGGTCTTGGGCCTAAATTAAAAGCTGCCTTTTCTGTGTTAGCTACTACCTTGAGCCCGATCTTTACACAGATGGGGAATGCCATTGGTAGTGCTTTTATGGGTGGTGTCGCAAATTGGTTTAAAACAACCACCCTTGGAAGAGTTATTTCGGCCATGATGAGTTCCGACGCCGCGTATGGAGCTTCGGCCGGCATGATCGGCGGTTCTGTGGGCGGGCCCCTCGGCTCGGCGGTTGGCGGTATCGGTGGGTATTTGGCTGGTGCCGCGTATAACTTCGCTGGCAGCGCACCTGCAGTGAATGCCACTGGTCAAGTTCATCGTAGCCCAACCTTAGCTTTGATAGGTGAAGAGCATAGAAGCGAAGTTGTTATTCCCACGGGAAGACTAAGAAAAGGAATGCCTG
>Ga0114997_10002244_pt1 | contig 15659 bp, 17 predicted proteins | sample ArcticOcean_MG_C_2_FD_87045 | JGI IMG/M metagenome (GOLD analysis project Ga0114997, IMG submission 87045) | Marine microbial communities from western Arctic Ocean - ArcticOcean_MG_CB4_136 | ecosystem: Environmental > Aquatic > Marine > Oceanic | place: Arctic Ocean: Canada Basin | collected... | reverse complement strand
TTTACGTAAAAATGGAATGGAATTTTAATTATGGATTTTAAAAATAAAAATGATGATGGTATTTTAGAAAAATTAGTTCATATTAATAGAATTACAAAAGTTGTAAAAGGTGGGCGAAGATTTGGATTTTCTGCTTTAGTTGTTGTTGGTAATCAAGCAGGTAAAATTGGAATAGCACATGCTAAAGCTAAACAGGTTCCTGATGCAATTAAAAAAGCAAATGAAACAGCAAGGAGAAAACTAATTCATATACCTTTGAGAGAAGGTAGAACTATCCATCATGATGTTTATGGAAAAGATGGTGCTGGTAAAATTATTTTAAGATCTGCCCCTAAAGGTACAGGTATTATTGCAGGTGGCCCTGTTAGAGCTGTTTGTGAAGTTTTGGGAATTAAAGATATAGTAGCTAAATCAATGGGTACTTCAAACCCTCACAACATGATAAGAGCAACAATGAAAGCTCTTTCAAAGCAGAATTCACCCAAGCATATAGCAACAATTAGAAATAAAAAAATTTCTGATGTAATAGAAAAAAGAGGATAATGAGCACATTAAATACTACTGGAAAAGTTTTACATAAAAAAAAAATGAGAGTTGGTCGAGGCATTGGGTCTGGCAAAGGTAAAACTTGTGGCAGGGGTGTTAAAGGTCAAAAATCTAGGTCTGGTGTAGCTATTAAAGCTTTTGAAGGGGGCCAAATGCCCTTATATCGAAGACTACCTAAAAGAGGATTTAATTCATTTGGAAAAGTTAATATAGCTATAATGAACTTGGAAAAAATTCAATCTTTTATTGATGAAAAAACTATCAAGACAAGTGATATTATAAACATCGAATTACTTAAGAAATTAAAGTTAATTAATAAGAATTCTCAAAAGTTAAAAATTCTCGGAACTGGCGAATTAAAAGAAAAAGTTAACATAGAAGCAGACTTAATATCTAAATCTGCAATCGAAAAATTAGAAAAAGCTGGCGGAACAGTACAGTTAAAAAAATAATTAAGATATTATGAGCTCATCTTCTCAAACTAATGATCTTAAAAATAGAATACTTTTTACAATATTTATTTTAGCAGTCTATAGATTTGGTACGTTTGTGCCTCTTCCTGGGATTGATCCAGAGCAGTTACAAATAATGATGCAAGGCAATCAAAAAGGATTGCTAGGAATGTTCAATGTTTTTGCTGGTGGTGCAGTGAGTAGAATGGCGATATTTGCACTTGGGATAATGCCTTATATTTCTTCATCTATTATTGTTCAGTTATTAACGGGTGTATCTGATTATTTTAAAAATTTGAAAGCCCAAGGTGAAACTGGAAGATCAAAAATTACACAAATCACTAGGTATGGAACAGTGTTATTAGCAACAGTACAAGGATACGGCCTATCTATTGGATTACAGTCTTCAGCCAGTTTAGTAATCAACCCAGGAATATATTTTATAATCACTACTGTTTCAACTATTGTTGCAGGAACAATGTTTCTGATGTGGCTTGGAGAACAAATTACGCAAAGAGGCATTGGTAATGGTATTTCATTAATCATTTTTGCAGGAATTGTTGCAGAGATTCCAAGGGCTTTGGTTACTACTTTTGAGTTAGGTAGAACTGGTGCTGTATCAACAATTATGATTATAGGGATCTTTGTTTTATTGATTGGAACAATATTATTTATTGTCTTTATGGAAAGAGCCTTAAGAAAAATTTTAATAAATTATCCTAAAAGACAAATGGGTAACAAGATGTACGGTGGTGAATCTTCTCACTTACCCTTAAAAATAAATCAAGCAGGTGTTATACCTGCAATTTTTGCATCAGCATTGCTATTGCTGCCTGTAACTTTTTCAAACTTTACATTTTCTGATAGTGATACTTTTTTAAATATAAGCTCGTATTTTACACAGGGCCAACCCCTTTATATGCTTTTATATGCGTCCGGAATTATATTTTTCACTTTTTTTTATACATCGATTACTTTTAACCCAACCGAGACAGCAGACAATTTAAGAAAGTATGGAGGTTTTGTTCCAGGAATTAGACCTGGTGAAAATACAGCTATGTATATTGATAAAATTATAATCAAACTTACTACAATTGGAGCTCTTTATTTAACAATAGTTTGCTTAATGCCTGAGTTTTTAATTGCAAATTATCCAATACCTTTTTATTTAGGTGGAACCTCAATTTTAATTGTTGTCGTTGTCGCTATAGATACTGTAACGCAAATACAAACAAGGTTAATGAGCTCACAGTATGAGCAATTAATTAAAAAAACTAAATTCGGTAAATAATAACGTGAATATAATTTTATTTGGTCCTCCCGGAGCAGGTAAGGGCACCCAAGCTCAATTTATTGTAAAGAAACATAATTATTTTCAACTATCAACTGGGGATCTCTTAAGAAACGAAGTTAAGCAAAAAACATCATTAGGAATAAAAATTGAACAATTAATTTCAAATGGTGAATTTGTGTCAGATGAAATTGTCAACAAGCTACTAAGACTGTCAATCAGAAATTTAAAATTTAGAGACAGAATTATTTTTGACGGATACCCAAGAAATGTCCAGCAAGCAAAAGATTTAGAGTTGATCTTAAGTGAATTTAGTCAAAATGTTGGTCAAATAATATTTTTAAACGTTTCAAGAGAAATTATTGAGAAACGTATTATGGGTAGAATGACGTGTGAAAAATGCCACATGACTTTAAATGAATTTTTTAATAAAGAGCAAATTAATCTCCATCCATGTGGCAAGGAATTTCTGGTAAAAAGAAAAGACGATATTTATGAAACTATTATAGCGAGATATGACACTTATATGAGTGTTACCAAACCTGTCCTAGATTTTTATTCAAAAAATGCAAATTTTACTGAAATAGATGGTACAGCGGAAATTGAACAAATAACTAGCAAAATCAATGGTATTCTTAATGTTTAAGACATTGACTTTAGAACATCTTCTTATATAAAAGGCTAAATTTATTCTCAAAAATATGGCTCGTATAGCAGGTGTAAACATACCCCAAAACAAACTCGTCCACATAGGACTAACTTACATCTATGGTATAGGTGACAAATTTTCTGACCAGATTTGTACTTCATTAGAAATTCCTAAGAAAAAAAGAATTAATGAATTGACCGATGATGATATTTTAAAAATTAGAGAATATATTGATGCAAATTTTAAAGTAGAAGGTGATCTAAGAAGAGATTACTCTTTAACTATAAAAAGATTGATAGATTTAGCCTGTTACAGAGGGTCAAGACATAGAAAAAAACTTCCAGTAAGAGGACAAAGAACAAGATGTAATGCAAGAACAAGAAAAGGTAAGGCAATTGCAATTGCTGGTAAAAAATTAACACCACTTAAAAAATAATAAAATTTATGGCTAAAGTAGACAAAGTTGAAAACAAAGATGCTATTGTAGAAAAAAAAGCAGATAAAAAATCTAAAAAAAGTTCGTATTCTAAAAAGAAAAAAATTAAAAAAAATATTCTTAATGGTATTGCTTATGTGCAATCAACTTTTAATAATACAATAATATCAATTGCTGACACTAACGGGAATGTTATTTCTTGGGCATCATCTGGACAAAAAGGCTTTAAAGGTTCTAGAAAATCTACACCTTATGCTGCACAAATAGCAGCCGACTCTGCAGCGTCTAAAGCTCAAGAATATGGAATGAAAACATTGTCAGTTGAAGTGAAGGGACCCGGATCTGGAAGAGAAACAGCTTTAAGAGCTTTACAAGCGAGAGGATTTAAAATCCTTTCAATAAAAGATACCACACCAATGCCACATAACGGTGTAAGACCACCAAAAAAAAGGAGAGTTTAATAAATGGAAAGTTTAAATGTGAATGCAAAAAATTGGAAAGCATTAATTAAACCAGGACAGTTAGATGTTACAATTAGTGATGATAAATCACATGCAAAGATTATAGCAGAGCCATTAGAAAAAGGTTATGGACTTACTTTAGGAAATTCATTAAGAAGAATTTTACTTTCGTCAATTAGAGGTGCTGCAGTAACTTCTATTCAAATTGATGGAGTTCTACACGAATTTACGTCAATCAAAGGTGTAAGAGAAGATGTAACTGATATTGTTTTAAATGTTAAATCTTTAGCTTTAAAAAGTTCTTTTGAAGGAACAAAAAAATTAGTTTTAGACGCAAAAGGACCTGGTGAAATCAAGGCATCAGATATAACTTCTGTTGCTGATATAGAAATTTTAAATCCAGATTTAGTTATATGTAACTTAGATGAAAATACTCACTTCCATATGGAAATGAATGTAGGAACTGGTAAAGGTTATGTTCCTGCGGTTATGAACAAACCTGAAGAACCACCGTTGGGATTAATTGCAATTGACTCATTATATAGCCCTGTAAAAAAAGTATCTTATTCTATAAGCACTGCTAGAGAAGGTAAGGCGTTAGATTATGATAAATTAATCATGGAAGTCGAAACTAATGGTTCGATTTCAGCTGAGGATGCAGTTGCTTATTCAGCAAGAATTTTTCAAGATCAACTAAATATGTTTGTTAATTTTGATGAACCAGTAGAAGCACCAATAAAAGAAGTTTCTTCTGAGCCTGAATTTAACAAAAACTTGTTAAGAAAAGTAGATGAATTAGAATTATCAGTACGTTCTATGAACTGTCTTAAAAATGATAATATTATTTACATAGGTGATCTTGTTCAAAAATCAGAAGGTGAAATGCTTAGAACTCCAAATTTTGGAAGAAAATCACTAAATGAAATTAAAGAAGTTTTAACTGGCATGTCTTTATATCTTGGTATGGAAGTACCAAATTGGCCACCAGAAAACATAGCTGAAATGTCTAAAAAGTTAGAGGAGCAGATCTAATGAGACATGGAATGGCTAACAAGAAGTTAAATAGAACTTCTGAGCATAGGAAAGCATTATTAAAGAACATGTTAAATTCTTTAATCAAATATGAGCAGATTACTACTACACTTCCAAAAGCTAAATTCTTAAAACCACAAGCAGATAAGATTATTACTTTAGGTAAAAAAGAAACTCTACAAACCACAAAAATGCTAATGACAAAGTTGCAAGATATAACTTCAGCTCATAAAGTTACAAAAACTTTATCTAAAAGGTATGAAAAAAGACACGGCGGATATACTAGAATTATTAAAGCTGGATTTAGATATGGGGATAATGCACCAATGGCTGTAATTGAGTTTGTTGACAGAGATGTCGAAGCAAAAAGAGTTGATAAAAAGAAAAAAGATCCCTCTAAAGAAAAAAACGAAGAGAAAAAAATAGCTACTGCTTAATTTTTTCTATAAAATTATAACATCATGAAAAAGTCACTTAACGTTGATTCAACGTTTAACGAAATGCGTATTGATCGATGGATTAGAAATAATTTAGGAAATATTCCACAGGGTTTAATTGAAAAAAGTTTAAGAAGTGGAAAAATAAAACTTAATAATAAAAAAACAAAAAGTTCACAAAAAGTTAAAACAGGTGATTCAGTCGATTTATTTAACTTTGATTATACTGAAACAATAGTTCAAAAAAAAATAAAATTTGTTCCATCAGAAGAAGTTGTTAAAGAAAATGAAGATTTGATAATTGATAATAATGAAGATTTTATCGTTTTAAATAAAAGCTCAGGTATTTCAGTTCAGGGTGGAACAAAATCTAAAAAAAACCTAGTTGATATTTTTGCACGAAGTGAGATTTTTCAAAACACAAAACCTTTTTCGGTTCACAGATTGGATAAAGATACTTCAGGTGTTTTTATTATGGCTAAACACCGAGAGGCTGCACAATTATTAACTTCACTTTTTAGATTAAGAAAAGTACACAAAACATATCTGGCTATATGTCACGGTGAGTTGCAAAATGATTCAGGTGAATGGAATGATGATCTTACTAGATATGATGATGATAAAAAAATAATAGAAAAAGCTAAAACTCTTTATAAAGTTTTGGATAAAAATTCAATTTGTAGTCTAGTTGAAATGAAGCCAATAACAGGAAGAAAGCATCAACTTAGAAAACAACTTTATGCCGTGGGCTGTCCAATTTATGGTGATCAAAAATATAAATTTAGCAACACGGATAAAGCAATAAACAAGAATTTAATGCTTCATTCATATCAAATTAAATTCATAATTAAGGATAAAAAATATACTTACACCGCACTTTTACCCGATTATTTTAAAAAACTTTTGAAGACTAAACGACTTAGTTTTTCAAGTTCTTAATAAAATTATTAACAATCACATCGCTCAAACTATTATAATTTTGATTATTAATTTCCTTAAGATTAGTAACTCCTTTATCTAAAATACCACAAGGAATGATATTTCGGTATTTTTTTAGATTATTATTAACATTGATCGCAAAACCATGATAGGCAATCCACTTTCTAACCCTAACCCCAATTGCTGCAACTTTCTTAATACCTGCTTTTTCATCAATCCAAATGCCAATATTTTTAGGATCTCCACATGAGTAAATATTAAATTCTAATAAACTTTCAATAACCGTTTTCTCAATTAATGTTATAAATTTTCTAATGTCCTTATGCCTTTTTTTTAAATCAATTACAAAATAACAAACTAATTGACCAGGACCATGGTATGTAATTTTACCACCTCTATTTGTTTTAACTAAATTAACATTTTTATTTAAAAGCTCATCTTCTTTATAGCTTGTGCCTGCTGTATAAACTTCCTCATGTTCTAAGATCCAAATTAGATCGTTTTTTTTATTAGCGTGTATATCAGCTAATCTTCTTTCAAGTAATTTTATTGCTTCATCATATTTTACTGGTTTTTTTGACTTTTTAATTTCTATATTCATTTATAAATTGTATTATTCTTATTATACTTTAATAGTGCAAAATTGATTTATAGGTAAATTTATGTCCTTAATAAAAAAAATAAAAGATAAAAAAGTTAATTTTGAGTTTAATAAAGAATATATAAAAATTGTTACAACAAAAATTGCTAACAACGACGCTCAATTTATTACTAATTCATTTAAGGAAATGCACCCAGCTGATGCAGCTGATATTATTGAACAACTGGATCAAAATGATAGAGAAAGTTTAATAAAACTTAATAACTTTAATATTGATCCAGAGGTTTTTATAGAGCTTAATGAGTCTGTACAATCTGAAATTATTGCTTACCTTTCTTCAGATTCTATTGTTACTCTTTTAAAAAATCTTGAATCTGATGATGCCATTGCGATATTAGAAAATGTAGATGAAAAAGATAAGAATGATATTTTAAGTTCTTTACCACCTAAGGATCGTTTTGCACTACTTGAAAGTCTAAGTTACCCTGAAGATACAGCTGCAAGGATAATGCAACGTGAGTTTACAGCAATACCAAGTAACTGGTCTGTAGGTCAGACAATTGATTATCTTAGAGAAAATAAAAATTTGCCCGATGAATTTTTAGAAATCTTTATTGTAGATGAAGAATTTAAGCCCATTGGAACTGTTCCTTCATCTAAGGTTTTAACATCTTCAAGAGATACTAAAATGCTTTCAATCATGTCGGAGTCCCAACTGTTTATCCCTGTTGATATGGACAAAGAAGAAGTGGGAAATTTATTTGAAAATTATAATATGAACTCAGCAGCAGTTGTTGATAAAACCAATAAACTTGTTGGTATGATTATGTATGATGATGTACTTACAGTACTAAAAGAAGAAGCTGAAGAAGACGCTCTAAGATTAGCTGGTGTAGGTGACGAAGTTATTACCGATGGTGTCTTTAAAAAAACTAAACGTAGATTCAATTGGCTCTTACTAAATCTATTCACAGCTTTCTTAGCAACATGGGTAATTAGTTTGTTTGGTGCAACAATAGAGCAGATGGTTGTCTTAGCTTTTTTAATGCCAATTGTTGCTTCGATGGGTGGAAATGCAGGTATGCAAACTCTAGCTGTTACGGTCAGAACTCTAGCAACAAAAGATTTAACAAAAAATAATTTTTCACAAAATATTTTAAAAGAATTTAATATTGGAATTTTAAATGGTATTATTTTTGCAATAATTAGTGCATTTATAGTACAAGTTTGGTTTCAAGATTCTTTGCTCTCAATGATAATATCAATGTCAATGATCGTCACCATGATTGTGGCTGGACTATTTGGGATTTTAGTTCCAGTAACTTTAAAGAAAATGGATATTGATCCTGCCATTGCATCAAGTGTCTTTGTAACAACAATTACAGATGTTATTGGTTTTGTTTCGTTCTTAGGGGTTAGTGCTTATTTCCTTTAAAAATTATCTATAAGTCTTACGTTGTTTAGGTAATAAGACACAAAAAGTTTAAATGGTTTATTGTGTAAATCAGTACTTAAGTTTATTAGATTTCTACATTCCAAATATTCAATTTTAATATTAAATTTTTTGATTAGGCTTCTCTTTGTTTTTTTAATTAGTTCCTGAGACTTTTTAGAGCCAATACTGTCATGATTATTTTTTGTACACAATGAGCTTCGTAATTTAATCAATTTACACGCAATTAAACCTGAAGTTTTAAAATCAGCTTTGTTTAACAACTTGTTTCTTGATGATAAAGCTAGACTGTTTGAATTTCTAATTGTTTTACATAAATAAACTTTTGTTTTATAATTTTTTTCAATTAAATCTCGAACTAGAAAATATTGCTGATGATCTTTTTCACCCATGAACATCTTTTTTGGAGATAACAATTTTACAAAACGGTTTAAAACATTAAGGACACCTTCAAAGTGACCTTTTCTAAATTTTGCACACAAAACCTTTTGTGATTTTCTCAAGGTAATTTTGGGTAATTTTTTATTATTATATATTTGATTTACCGTTGGTAAATATACAAAATCAACTTTTAGTCTTTTAAGAATTTTAAGATCTTCACTTAAGTTTCTGGGGTAAGTTTTATAGTCATCTTTATTATTAAATTGAGTAGGATTAACAAAAATACTAACAAGTGTTTTTTTACATATTTTTTTGGATACTTTGATTAAAAATTCATGTCCTTTATGAAGGCTACCCATCGTAGGAACAAATCCTAATTCATTTTCTTTGTTAATTGCCTTATTTAGATCAGTTATTTGTTTTATTAATTTCATTTGTAATAATAGGATTAATAAGTAAAACATTTATATGATTAAACAAGCTATAATTCCTTTGGCAGGACTTGGCACGAGACTACTACCTCTAACAAGTGTTTTTGCAAAAGAACTATTACCTATTAATGGAAAACCTGGAATTGAATATATTCTTGATGAATGTATTGAGGCTGGAATTAAAGAAGTCATTTTTATTATTTCACAAAAAAAATTAATGATAAAAAAATATTTCTATAATGATAAATTTTATAAAAATATAATTAAACGAAAAAAAGATATACGCATTATAAATGAGTATAAAAAAATTTTAAAATATAAAAAAATGATAAAATTTGTATTTCAAGACAAACCCTTAGGAACAGGCGACGCTGTTCTTAAAACTAAAAAATTTATAAAAGATAAATATTTTTTAATGCTATTACCTGATGATTTAATAATTAATCAGAATTGCTCAAAATCTATGATAGCTATTCATAAAAAATTTAACTCATCAGTTATGGCTAGCATTAAAGTAAAAAAAAATGAAGTTTCTAGATGGGGTATTTATGATATTAAGAAAAAGATTAATAATATAAACTTTATAATTAAAAGCGTAATTGAAAAACCTTCTATCAAACAAGCACCATCGAATAATGCTGTTATTGGTAGATACATATTACCTGCGACAATTTTTAACAAATTATCAAAACTCAAACCAGGTAAAGGTGGTGAAATTCATATTACAGATGCTATTCAATCTCTAATTAATGGTAATGATAAATTTATAGGTCACAATTTTTCAGGAAAGTATTTAGATTGTGGAACTATGAAGGGCTATATTAATTCGACTTTAGAAATTGCTAAAATATGAAACTATGCATGATTGGAACAGGTTATGTTGGTTTGGTTAGTGGTGTATGCTTTTCAGATCTTGGTAATGAGGTGATTTGTGTCGACCGCGATCTTAAAAAAATTGAGAATCTAAAAAAAGGTATTATTCCGATTTATGAACCTGGTTTAAAGGAACTAGTTTTAAAGAATTACAAAAATAAGAGTTTAAAGTTTTCAACAAATCTAAAAGATTCAATTTCAAAATCTGATATTGTTTTCATTTGTGTTGGTACACCAACTAAAAAAAATGGTGATGGTGCTGATTTAAGTCAAATCTTTAATGTGGCTAAAGAAATTAGAACATCTATAACCAAATTTAAAATTATCATTACAAAATCTACAGTTCCCGTAACAACGGGAGATGAAATTGAGAAAATTATTTCACAAAAAGTGCCTAAAAAACTTTTTTCAATTGTTTCTAATCCTGAGTTTCTTAGAGAAGGAGAGGCTATAAGAGATTTTACTTATCCTGACAGAGTTGTAATAGGTACGAATGACAAAAAATCAAACAAAATTTTAAAAAACCTTTATTCACCTTTAATATCAAAAGGTGTAAAATATGTTAATACGTCAAGAAGGGCTGCTGAATTAATTAAATACGCTTCAAATGCATTTTTAGCTACAAAAATAACATTTATTAATGAATTAGCAAATTTATGTGAAAAGATTAACGTTAATATTGAAGACATTTCTATAGGTATGGGTCTTGATAAAAGGATCGGTGGACGTTTCTTAAGAGCTGGTCCGGCTTATGGGGGCTCATGTTTTCCTAAAGACACCAAGGCAATTGTTACAACAGCTGATAAATTTAAAACTAATTTATCAGTTATTAAAAGTGTTATTAAATCTAATAAAGGCAGATCTTCTTTATTATTAAAAAGAGTTTTTGATTTATTGAAAGGTAAAATTAAGAATAAAAAAATATGTTTTTTAGGTGTAACTTTTAAAGCTAATACAGATGATATGAGAGATTCTTCAAGTTTATCAATGATACCCTTTTTAGCAAAAAAAGGTGCAAAGATAAACTATTTCGATCCCACAGGAGAAAAAAGTGATTTTAAAAATTTAAAAAATGTCAGTTTTTCTATGGATATTAACAGCGCAATAAAAGACATGGATTTAATAATAATTCATACAGAATGGAATGATTTTAAATCTATAAACTTTAAGAAAAATGTTAACAATAAAAAATTTATAATATTTGATATGAGAAATATTTATTCAGGTACTAAAATGAGAGAATTAAAAATAAAATATTTCGGTGTTGGGCATTAATTTAATTCAAAAATAGCATCAACTTCTACAGAAACACCTAGTGGTAAACTATTTGCACTGACAGCTGCTCTTGTGTGCATTCCTGCTTCACCAAACACCGAAGCAATCAAGTCTGATGCTCCATTAATAACTTTTGGTTGTTCAATGAAATCTTCTACTGAATTAACAAAACCAGTTAGCTTGATACAAGATTTTATTTTAGACAAATCTCCACCACAAGCTTTTTTAACTTGAGCAACAATACTTAATCCACATCTTTTAGCAGCCTCATACCCTTTTTCAGTTTTTAATTCTCTTCCAAGCTTTCCTTTAATTAGTTCTCCGTTTGCTGCAATTGAGATTTGGCCCGATATATAAAGCATATTACCAGAAATTTTTGAAGCAACATAAGAACCTACAGGAGCTTTTGCCTCAGGTAGTTCTATTTTCATTTCTTTAATTTTTTCTTCAAAATTCATATTTATTTACTTTTTTTCTTTTTTTTTGATTTCTTGTTTTTATCGTATTCTTTCCTTTTCTCAATCAATATTAACGCTTCTTCCATATTAAGTTCTAAAGGGTCTTTTTCCTCAGGTATTGTTGCATTTAAAGATTTATATTTTATATATGGTCCATACTGACCTTTCATAACCCTAACTGGCTTTTTATCTTCAGGATGTTCACCTAGATCTTTTATAATTGAGGCAGACATTCTACCAGGTTTAGCTTCCGCTATTAGTGTTATTGCCCTATTTAGACCAATTGAAAAGATTTCTTCAACATTTTCAATTCTAGCTGATTTACTTTCACATTTTAAATAAGGGCCAAATCTCCCTGAATTTAAGATTATTTCCTTTTGATTTTCAGGATTAATGCCTAAGATTTTTGGAAGGGAGCACAAAAAATTGGCTCTATCTAAATCAACACTATCTAAAGTTATTCCTTTTGGAATGGATACATTTTTTAAATTATTAACTTCTTTATCTATTTTCTTTTTTTTTGTTTTCTTTTTCTTATTAGTTTTAACTACCACTTCTTCTTTAATTTCTTCAATTTTTTCATACTGTATATAAGGACCAAATCTTCCATTCTTAAGATACATGTCGTTTCCATTTTCATGTTTTCCAATTAATTTTGGTTCTGCAAGTTGGGATTGAGCAGCAGCCTTTGCTTTAGATAAAGGTCTTGTGAATTTACAATCTGGATAGTTAGAGCAACCTATAAAAGCACCACCTCTAAAACTATTTTTTAAACTCAATGAGCCATTATCACATAGTTTACAATGTCTATTAATATTTCCATCTATGTCTCTTTCAAAAATTAAACTACCTAAACTATCATTTAATAAATCTAAAACTTCTCTTGTTCTCTTTTCTTTAACTTCTGATACATTTTGATTAAAATCCTTCCAAAATATTTCAAGAACTTTTATCCACCCTTCTTTCCCAGTTGTTATGTCGTCTAATTGATTTTCTAATTCTGCTGTAAAATTATAATCAACATATTTTGAAAAAAGCTTTTCGAGAAATGCAGATATTAGTTTACCTCTATCTGTTGGGTGAAACCTTTTATTAATAGCTTCCGCATAACCTCTTGTTGATATAACTGAAATGATGCTTGCATAAGTGGAAGGTCTTCCTATACCTAATTCTTCTAATTTTTTAACCAAACTTGCTTCTGAATATCTTGGAGGTGGTTGTGTGAAATGTTGCTCATCTAATAATGCCTCTATGTTAACTGGACCCTTTTTCATTTCAGGAAGAACATCTTCATCTTCATCTTTTTTATTATCCTTTATAACTTTCAAGAAACCATCGAATTTAATCACAGAGCCACTAGCTTTACAGATTGTTCCATTATCATCTGAGATTATTGTAATAGTGTTTCTGTCAAACTGGGCAGGTTTCATTTGCGAGGATAGGGCTCTACTCCAAATTAAATCATATAATTTATGCTGATCTGGACTTAGATATTTTTTAACTGTGTCTGGTGCACGCATAATGTCTGTCGGCCTAATTGCTTCATGTGCCTCTTGAGCATTTTTAGCTTTTTTCCCCGAGTAACTAGCTGCGCTATCAGGAAGGTACTCTTCACCAAATTCGCTCTTTATGTACTTTCTAAAAGTATCTATAGCATCAGTTGATAGGTTGGTGCCATCTGTACGCATATAGGTAATAAGACCAATAGTTTCTCCATCTATATCAATACCTTGATAAAGTTTTTGAGCGATTTGCATTGTGCGTGATGCTCCAAAACCTAGCCTTCCTGATGAAACTTGTTGTAAAGTAGAAGTAGTGAATGGACCAGAAGGATTTCTATTCACAATTTTGCTTGAGATATCATTTATTTTGAATTTCTTAGACCTTACTACATTTATTGCTTTATCAATTTCAGCTTTATTTCTAAAAGAAAATTTTTCAATTTTTTTATCATTTAGTTGAGTAATACTTGCTAATAGAGAATTTTTATCACTATCATTAAATTGAACACTCAAAGTCCAAAATTCTTCTGGATTAAATAATTCTATTTCATGCTCTCGTTCAGTAATTAATTTTAAAGCAACTGATTGAACGCGTCCCGCTGATTTAGAGCCTGGTAATTTTGTCCATAATATTGGTGAGATATTAAAGCCAACTAAATAGTCCAATGCTCTTCTAGCCATATAGGCATCGACCAATAAAGGTTCGATTTGTCTTGGGTTTTTTATTCCATGAATTACTGCTTTTTTTGTAATTTCATTGAAAACAACTCTTTCTACATGTTTGTCTTTAATTAATTTCTTTTCGTTTAAGTACTCTTTAACGTGCCAAGCAATTGCCTCACCTTCACGGTCTGGATCAGTAGCCAATATTATTTTAGAAGAAATTTTGGCCGCATCTGTTATTTCTTTAAGGTATTTCTTAGAAAAGCTATCAACCTCCCACTCCATTTTAAAATTATTATCTGGATCAACTGAGCCATTCTTTGAAGGTAGATCTCTAATGTGACCGTAACTCGCTAAAACAATATAGTCATTACCTAGATATTTATTGATAGTTTTGGCTTTGGCTGGACTTTCTACTACGACAAGATTCATTACTAAACAAATTACTTAAAAGTTTTTGATAGTCAAATTAATAAATTTTAGTCTTACCTTCTTCTTTGTTTTTCAAGCGTTTTACGTTTTCCCTGTGCGTATAAAAAATTAGTACAAACATTATTATAAAAAATACTGGATCATAATTTTCAAAGATTATTAAATAAATAGGCATTATCAAACTTGCGACAAGAGATGATAGAGAAGAATATTTTGAAATTAAAAATGTAAAAGCCCAACTAACAATAAATATTAAACCAAAAATTAAATTTATAGAAAAAAGTATTCCAATGTAAGTTGCAACTCCCTTACCCCCCTTAAACTTAAGCCATACAGGGAATACATGCCCTAAAAAAGTACTTAGTGAAGCAATAAAGATATAATCAGGATAATTAAATTTAACAAGTAAAACAGGTAATATAGCCTTAGTTATATCTAGCGTTAATGTAACATAACCCAATGTTTTATTACCAGTTCTAAGAGCATTAGTAGCCCCAATGTTTCCTGAGCCTATATTTCTAATATCTTTCTTTAAAAATATTTTTGTAAGTATAAAGCCAAACGGTATTGATCCTAATAAATATGATCCTAATGCAATGATTAAATATTCCATCACTACAATGTAAATAATTCTTCACCTTTTACAAATGTATTTGTGACTTTACCTTGGATTTTTTTGTCTTCAATTGAAGTATTTTTAGATTTTGAAACAAGTTTTTCTTTTTTAACAACCCATGGCTTATCAATGTCTACGATACAAAAATCGGCCTCATTACCAAGAGAAAGATTACCTTTATTAATCTTTAATATTTTTGCAGGGTTTGATGTCAAAGCTTTAATTATAGTTTCTAATTTTACAGAACCATTGTGATATAATTCTAAGCTAAGAGATAATAAAGTTTCTATACCAGATGCTCCAGTTGCTGCTTGTGCAAAAGTTAATCTTTTTTGTTCCTCATCTTCCGGTTTGTGATCAGACACAATAACATCTATTGTTTCATCTTTTAAGCCTTGAACTAGAGCTATTCTGTCTTCTTCAGCTCTTAGTGGTGGGGACAACTTTAAGAACGTTCTAAAGTCTCCAATATCATTCTCATTTAATGAAAGATTATTAATTGATACACCTGTTGTAAATTTAACATTATTCTTTCTTACATTGATTATTTCAACTGATTTTGCAGCTGAAATTTGTGATATGTGATATCTGCATTTAATGTTTTCTAATAATGTTAAATCTCTTTCAATAATTATTCTCTCTGCAACAGCAGGTATTCCTGATAAACCAAGTTTTGTTGCAATAATTCCAGAGTTGATCATTCCATTTTTAGATAAATCATAATCCTCAGC
>Ga0114997_10002243_pt1 | contig 15659 bp, 6 predicted proteins | sample ArcticOcean_MG_C_2_FD_87045 | JGI IMG/M metagenome (GOLD analysis project Ga0114997, IMG submission 87045) | Marine microbial communities from western Arctic Ocean - ArcticOcean_MG_CB4_136 | ecosystem: Environmental > Aquatic > Marine > Oceanic | place: Arctic Ocean: Canada Basin | collected... | reverse complement strand
GGGTTCTTCGCCGAGCGGTTTCAAAGGATTAAGCAAGTGTCGTTTCGACACCAGAAGGTGGCGCATTTGCAAAGAGAGGACGAGAGGGAGAAAGCAGAGAGAAGCGGCGGGAAAGTGTTGAAGAGAAACATATCTTCGTTCGAGTTGGTGTCCTTGAATGCGAATGCTAATACGCATAATAGCAGTTATAGTCAAAAGGGCGGCAAACCGGAGGTCCCGGAGGAGATTTTGAACGCGATGATCAGCCAAGGAGTGAGTTCGATGAAGACGACGTCGTCGACTCAAGAGGAAGACTCATACAACGCGAACGGCACTTTGCCTAGAAATAAGATTCCAGAGGATTGGGCGAGAGCTGGTACGGCGGCGGGGGATACGGTGAGGCAACTTTCGAGGGATCCGAAAGGACCGCCCGCGGTGATCGCGTTCGTCGGGCCAAAAGGTGTTGGGAAGTCCACGTTTGCTAGATACGTGGCAAATTTGTTGTTGATTGATTACCAAAAAGTTGGGTTCTTGGACATCGATCCCGGGCAACCAGAACGGACGGCGCCCGGTTTGATTTCCGTGACGACGCTGCAAACACCCCTGCTTGGACCTCCGGCGCTGAGGTTATCTGGCGGAGAGTTTTTGGGTTCGGGAGAGAAGCCTTTTTATCAAAAATTTATCGGAGACTACTCTCCAGAGAGCGATATCGATGCATACGTGGACGCCTGCGTGGAGTGCTTGGATAAATGGTTGGAAAAAATGAAGGAGGAAAGATCTACGAATAGAACGGAAGCGCTTTTGATCAATTGCAACGGCTGGGTAAAAGGCGCCGGCTTGGAGGCTTTAGCGAAGTTTCTAGACAGAGTGCCACATTTAACGCACGTATTAAACGTTCAGTCGCACGCCGAGAAAAGGAATTGCCCTGGAGGGGCGTTTTGGAATGTGAACAATAGTAATAGCAGTGAAGGAGGAGGAGAGAAGAGGGATGTCGCTTCGTTTGATGGATCCATGTCGTTCCCAGATAAAGAAGGCACGAAAATAACCTACGTTTCCGCCGGCGCGCAAGGTAGAAACGATAAGGACGAAACAGAAGGCGAAAAACAAGCTTGGAAGCGTTCGCCTCAAGATAGTCGCGCGTTACTTTGGCTCGCTTGGGCGAAACAAGTAGTGGCGAGACACGCGGGTCGACCCGAATGCGGCGGTTTGCGCTTGACGAATGAAGCCAGCTCGTTCGCAGAAATTGCTAGAGGTTTAGAACACGCGACACCGTGGCGCGTTTCGTTAGACGACGTAAAAATTAAGGTGTTGTTTTCGGATATTCCAAACAAAAACGACGCTTTGAAAGCTCTGAATGCCTCGCTCGTTGGATTGTTGCTCGAGGACGATTCGTGTGTAGGTTTAGCCGTCGTTCGTTCTGTCAACGAGGCCGAGAATTGCCTCTTTTTGCTTTCGAACGTCGAAGAAGACGTCATTCGTACCGTGAAAACGTTGTGTTTGGGCAAAGTTACGCTTCCCATGAAACTGAAAGGTGTGTTGAATGGGAGCTCGCCTTACGCCGCAGTTGGCGTAGTAGCAAACGAAGGCACCGGCGGCGCCGAACAAAAGAGCAGAAACAACATAGCACGGGGAGGCGCGACGGAGAAATTGTGATACATCTGTTAGTGTTTTCAATATATTTGTATGTCTAAAATAATGCGAACTAAAAAAGTTATTACTGATCAATTCCTACTTCTTCGAGGATGGCTTTGTTCTCGCGAATGTTTTCCATGCGTTTTTGTACAAAGTCTTTGACTTCCGTTATCGTCGGATGATTAAACAGACTCAACGTTACCATGACGTCGCCACAATCACCGAGCGTCTTGATCAAGCAATCGCCGCTTCTTTTCTCGGTGCCAAAACCAACAGAGCTCTTTAAAACATTCACCGCGTCTTCCGTGAGCCTTTTCGTTTCAGAAGAAAAAGGGCCAGAAGGGCCAAAAATTGCAGTAAGTCTGGATACGAACTTGCCCGTTTTCTCGATGCCTTCGCAAACCTTTGAAGATTCGAAGACGTGGGGACACGACGTTACCATGTTCGAAATCGCTTTTATCGCTTCTGGTAAGGTTCGAAAAGCGAGCGTGTACTCTTTTCCGTTGGCGTTGAAATCCTCTAAATTTGTACTTTTCAATCCGCCGTCGTCGCCGTAAGTGTGCGAAACAAAATCACATAGAGCCAAAGCCAGACGACTGGCTTCGAGTGAGCGCATTACACAAAATGTATCACACAACGCGCCTTTCGTGATTTCATTTGCTATCTCCATAGCTTTTGCTTGTTCGTAGTTGTGTTGTTCACCTTTCGATGAGTTAAGAAAATACGAAGCAGTCGCGTCGAGAAAGTTCTTCTCGTGACATACATTTCTTATAATGTCGTTTCTCCACATCTGCCTCGCGGGGTCGAGATGTGCCATATTGACGACGCACTCCCACACGAGCGCAAAAGCTGCGTCTCTCAACGCGCGCGAAGTATCTGGCGAAGAGAAAATACTCGCGACCATATTTTTAATGGAAGGTGCGGTGGCAGCTTCTTCGAGCAAGACCGGCATCGGCGCCGCTTTCTTTATTGGCAAAGCTTCCATGCCGTTGGCAAAGGTAATGCCCGTCTCTAACCGAAGATGAATGTCGCGCGTAATACTTATGATTTTCGTCATCGCGTTGAAAAGTTCAACGCGGGCAACTTGCGGCCGCCCCACTTGACTGGTGAGTTTCGCGATTAACTTTGCAATATTCGTCGGCATTTGTCTAACAACGGCACCAGTGACGTCCATCTGATCCGCATCAAACCATAGCGCGTACTTTCCCAAAGGATTTGAATTAGTTGCCGCGTTCGTTTCTAGCAATTTATTTCTAAACGATTCCCAAATTTCAGAATCTGTACTTTCAGGAACCGCCGGCATCTCCACAATCTCGGTCTCCTCCACCGCGAGTTTATCATCTTTGGGTTTGACCCACGCATCTAACATCCGCTTAGTACCAGCGTTGTTTATCTTGAACAGCTTGTCTAATCCTTCTTGCGTCACGAAAGTTGTTTTACCGAATTCCGCGTTGTTGCTAATAATTTCATTTTTAGCGGCATCGTTTTGTTCTTTTGTTTCTTCCTTTGCCGCTTTCTTCTCTTTTGCTTTCATTTTCTTTTGTTCGAGCTTCGCGCGTTCGGCTTCGTCCTCGATTTTTTTCTTTGCTTCTTCGTAATCGACGCCGCATATGATGACACCCTTCATCGTGCGTGTAATAATCTCGAAACCTTTTAGTACAACACCATCAGCATCTTGCGTGATACCGTCTTCAGAGGAACCCGCGAGCGATGTGACTACGAGCGTTTTTCTTTGCTTCTTCGCTTCTCCGACCCACTGTTGAACCGTCCGTCGCGCTTTTGATTTCGACACGTACATGGGAGTAACTGGATCAATAGAAGTCACGTCACCTGAATCTTCTCTTCGGATGGCGTCGATATTCTCTTCTTCGTCGTCTTGGCCAAAGTCGCCCCGGATGATTCGCGTATCGGGGATGAAAAACTCTTGTCCATCCTCCTCCTCGTCTTCTTCGTCGGCTAAATCTTCGTCCTCCTCGTCTAAATCGTCCCCGTCGTCCATGATATCTTCGCCCTCAGATTCGTACTCGTAATCCTCTCCGCCTGAATCACAGCCGTAATCGACCTCGTCGCACTTTCTGCGATAGTTTCGCGCCATTTTTTTAACGAAAGGTTGAGACAACGTCGGTCGTCCCGGAGGCAAGCCATAACCGTACCGCGGTAATCGCTCGTGATAATTCATCTCGTACGACGCAAAACTGTAATACTTCTTGTATCGTTTTAGCCCTTTGTCCTTTGCCGTTGTTATTTCCGGCGCATCGACGATTTGCACGTCGCCACCATCGTCCCTGATGATTTGAACCTCGTCGTCGTCGCCGTCCTCGGGAGAACTCGATTTGGCGCGAAACGGGTCGAAATCTTTCGGCGAAACATGCACGCGGGCATTCCAGTGTCGCATCGTCGTCTCCATATTTTCTTTCTTCATTCTTCTTTCCGCTTTAAACTTTTTCAACGTCATCAGCCAACTTTGAACGACGTCCACCTCCAAAGCCTTCGACTTATTGAACAACTCTTCGTCCAACTTCTCCACGACGTGCTTCTTACTCGGCGACGCCACCACATCCAACGCCGAGGACGTTTTCTGCATCTTCTTTGGCGACTTTTGCTTAAAAAACCCGAGCAACTTTTCGCTTTGCTTCCGCTTCAGAGCCTCCAACCGTTCTTTCTCCTTTCGCTTCTCCTCTTCAATCCTGTCCTTGTCCTCCTGCTCTCGCCTCTTCTTCTCCTCTCTCGCTCGCTTCTCTTCCTCTCGTCTCAAACGCTTCTCCTCCATCTCCTTCTCGCGCTCTTTCCTCTTCGTCTCTCTCTCCTCCGTCTCCTTCTCTCGTTTCAAACGCTTCTCCTCCATCTCCTTCTCTCGTTCTCGCTTCTTCGTCTCTTTCTCCTCCGCCCGTTTTTCCTTCTCCTTTTCCTTCTTTTGCTTTTCCAAAGCTTTCAATCGCTCTGACTCTGATTTCTTTTCCTCTTTTATGCGTCTTTTCTCCTCCTCCTCCGCGTTCTTCTCTTTTTGCTTCTTATTATTCAACGACGACGACGCGTCCGCCTCAAAAGCGTCGTCGCGATTCGCGATAATTTCAAACCCGTCCGAATCCACCGACACCTGAGCCTCTTCTTCATACACCATTCGTTTTTGTTCTTCTTGTGGATGATGATGATTTTCCTTTTCCTTTTCCTTTTCCTCGTCCATAAACGACGCCACTAAATCGCCCACGCCTATCATCTCTTCTCAAAACAGGAGGCAAAAAAAGGTTTATTATTCCGTGATGAAAGAAAGAGAAACAACAATCAACGCTGCTTCTCTGATATGATGAACGAGAGCAGCGATACTATATATATAAATGGAGAGAAATGAGAAGAATTTTGAATTTAAATCTCTCGGAACCAACAATTTTTTTTTGTCAGTCATCTGGGGTGCTCAGATTTAAATTAAAAACGCCTTCTCGTTTCTTCTATTTATAGCTCAGATCCTCTCTACACTCTTTGTGTGTAGAGTGTTCTCTTTTCTTTTCTTCTTTCTGATTAGAAACACATGACGACGACGATTCAGACGACGAGGAGGAAAGATGACTCTCTGATGTACGAAGAAGATAAAGACTCGGTCATCTTACGCCTTCGGATGGAACTCGCGCAGGAACGCGCGAAAAGGAAAGAACTTGTACTGGTGGAAAGAGACTGGAGTCGAGAACGCGCGAGGACGGAACACGCGTTGGAAAGGGCCTTGGTGGACGAGAGAGTGCACGGGTTAGAGTTGGAAGCGTCGAGAGTAAAGTTGGAGAGAGAGTTGGTACGCTTGAAAGAGGAGAAGGGAAGTTGGGGACGGGAGAAGGTGAAGGAGAGACTCGCGATGGAGCAGTTGGCGGAGAAATGCGAACGCGCGAAAAGGAGAGAGGAGAAGGTCGTGCGGAGTTTGAGGGAGGAGATCGAGGAGATGAAAGAGTTTTTGGAGAAGGAAAGGGACGAGAAGAGATCGATGGAATCGAGAACGCGTAAAATTGAAGAGATTATGAGGAAGTTAGAGTCTGCGCGATGCGAAAACGACCGGTTGACGAAGCGATGCGTTTCGAGCGAAAGACGTTTGGAACAGGCGCTCGTGGAGAACGTCGAGAGGAGAAAAGAGGCGAAGAAAAACGAACGAACGCTGAAACGAGCCGTTCATTTATCCGCAGAGTTGCTCAACCGACAGGACCATCGAATATGGAAGGATAAGAGCGATGCAGTAGATAACGATGAAGAAGAAACTGGTATCAAAGTTGAGAAGGAGGAGGAGGAAGAGGACGACGACGTAAACGACGACGCGTTGTACACGTAAACAAGTATCCGTACGATTTGAAAATATAAGAAGAGCGCAAATAATAACAACAACAACAAGAACAATAATACACAAACTAGGCCAGAGCTTTTAACGTCGCGACGACACCACCAATCGCAATCACTCCCAACGCGACCGGCACGACCACGTTCATCATCCCTCCTTTCGTCGTCGCGTCCTCCTCCTCCGTGTACCCGTCGTTGTTCATAAATTTCGTCGACAGTGGGTTTCCTTCGCTATCTTCCAAGTTGTTCGCTTCCAATTCCATCACCACCGCGCGCGAGGCGTTCTCTTTGTCGAAGTTAATCTCCGTGATATCTCCAGAGATGGCGCCGAGGCCCATCTTTACGAGTTGTGACATGCCTTTTCCGGTCATTCCTTTTGGATTTCCCTTCTCGTCCAATTCGTTGGAGAGTTGCTCCTCTTCTTTCTTCCAATTTTTAAGGAACGCTCGAGGACTCTGAATCATCGTCCTTCCTCTTCTCCTCTCGAATCCCGATCGGGAAAATGCCGAACGACAGTCGTTCTTTGAAGTGAGAAGAGAGAGCGTTTGGTGCGTCGTCTGCATCGTCGTCGTCATCATTATCAGCGCTTACTTAGGGGGGGGGGCAAATTTGTGATCTAGAAAGATACGCAGATTTGTGGCTCTCATTTTTTCGCTCTTTTCTGCTTCTTCAAAAACTCCTAAAAATTAACTACTCTAGTAATATGGTTGCTACTACTTATATATGCTTTTGCGCTAGAGGACGTTGCTCACTAATATGCTAAACCCGAACGCGACGAACGCGCCGTGGAAGAATAATGTTTGGTAGGAGTGCGCGGACAAGAAGGAGGAGGAGGAGGATGTTTTCGCGGCCCCAAGGCCTTTGCCACGTTTGCCGCGTCGAGCGAAGCGAGTTCTTCGTCGCTCCAAAGGCGGCGCGCTTTCTTCGTTGTCGGCATCTTCATCATCATCATCATCATCTCCTTCTTCTTCTTCTTCTTGTATGACCGCGTGTCGACTTCGGAGCGGGTATCGGTGGTGCGGCGGTTGAACAGCCTCTCTCCCGATCGCTTCGTCTTTCGTGGCTTCTAAACGAATCATGGACGGGAGTAAAAAAACGTAGACGAAACCGAAGACGGCACCACAAACGCTCACGACGCCACCGACGTCTATGTCTTTATCCGCGGCACACAGCGTGCCGATGAAAAGACACACCGCGTTGATGACGGCGATACCACCCAGAGTCGTTTTCGATTCCGCGCGGCGACCGAAGAATAATCCGTACACGCTCGTTCGCAAAATGAAGAGTAAGAGAGGACAAATGGTGAACATTTGCAACGCCGCTGCAACGTGGGCCGTAAACGCGAACAGCGCCTTATTTGGTTCCGTCGGAAATGCGTTCAAAAAGTTCTCCGACGGGCCTTGTAACCCTATTTTTTCTCTTTTTGCTTCCGAAGCAACGTACGTGGAACTGAAATTGCCTACTATTCCTACGCACATGTACGTTCCTACGGCGAGGATGTACGCAAAGACTAAGTTTCGCATGTTGTTTTTGCTTTTCTTATTCGTTCTAAGCACCGGGACGACCGCGTGGTGCACGAAAAAAGCCGAACTACACGCGCCCAAAAGTGTGGCGACGCCACGAAACGCCGCCTTGCCTCCACGACTCGGGAAGAAGTGTCTCGGTGCGACAACATTTTCTACGACGAGGCTTTGTAGAAGAACAAATGCGACGAGGTACGTCGTAAACGCCGGCCCAAACGCAGATAGTTTTACGAAAACGTCCGCGGATGTTCTCGTGGACATGGCGAACAGCATTAAAGCGACAATTACCGAGGCCGTTTTGGGCGTAAAACAGTCGCCGTTTAATGACGATCGCCACGTGATTGTCTTTTGACAATTAATGTGGAGATCGTTGTTTTCGTGATGGTCGTCATCGGCGTCGTCTTTACTACTACTGGAAGGAGCGAAAGGGGAAGGCGGTGCTGCGGCTGGCAACGGAGGAGTCGTGTATATCGTCCCATTACCGCCGCTATTATTTGCATCGTCGTACATTAGGAAAAGAGCATCCTCCAGTGCTGTTGCCGTGCCGTTCACGCCGCCGGCCCCCGCGTCGCTACTATTCCTACTACTACTATTCGCATCACCACCACCTCGTACGTTTTTCTTCTTCCTCTCCCATTCCTTATCGTACTGTTCTCGCCAATCCGAGTACCCTCCACTCACCAACCCAAACATCACATCCGACAAAATCATATCGTACACGACGACGGATTGCACCATCAGCAAGACGATACCTACGCGCGACGCCCGCTTCCATTTTTTTCCAAACCATTCTCCAACCACGTCGGAATAGTCCGTCGGCGCGTGCTGAACACTGCTCCTCCTCCTTATCGTACTATTACTACTATTCCTCGAATTTTTCCTCGTATTCACGGAATGTTCCACCAATCGACTCGCGCTAAACACGCAACAGAGAAACCCAAAGGTTGGACTTATTATCGCCCCTAAAAAAACGCCGGATTGACTCATCGCCCACGGGAACACGAGCACGGACCCGGCGCCAACCATCGCGTTCCAAAGTGCGAAGACTATTTTGATGTCGTGCGTGGAGTACGTGTCGTCCACGTCCGTTTCGAGATTGTACCCGGGACTATTTCCCGAAGGAGTGAGAAAGGAATCTTCCCCCGAGAGATCCAATTCTTCTGTTGTAGGTGTTCCGTCGTCGTTCGGAAGCAGCAAGAGTTCTTCATCATCAGAAGAAGAATACTCCGACGACGACACAGAATGATGATCTGAGAGCAACCCCAGCGCGTGTACTTCTTCTCTGTCGTCGTCGTCGTTCGAAGACATATCTTTGAAGAAAAGTGAAGATTTTCTCCACTTTTATAACGGTCTTGGGAAAAACAAGAATTTGAGAAGGATGTGGCGGAGACTGTTGCACTCCTCCAGAATCTCTCGGAGCTGCTGCCGTCGCTGCAAGTATACTTCGTCTTCTTCTTATTACTCTTATTCAACGAACATGTCGAGTAAAGGAGAAGAAGAAGGAATCGAAGCTTCTTTTGAGAAGTGCATCGCAAATGGGAAAAATGTGATTGAGAGATTGTATCGCCAAGGGTACGAGGTTTTCGAGGCAGAAAACGGGTTCGACTCGAACGTCGGGAAAGAACTTCGGAGAGAAATAGACGCGTTATTTCTCTCCTCCCCGGAACGGTTCGTTCCGAATTCCACAAGGTTCGTTAAAGACGGCGCACAAACAGAGTTGGTAAAGAAAAATATTCTTGAGCTTTCGGCACCGTTTGTTGAAAAGACCGATGGAAGATATTTGAACGCGTTGCAGAAAGATCGCACGTTGTTGACTCTGTTGAACGTTTTAAAACCGAGCGAGACGCCGAGCGAGATGTTATTCAACGTCTCTTTGAAGGTGCAAATAAATTTCGGCGAAAACGCGAGGTTTCCGATTCATTTCGATAGCGATAGCAGCACGGACAACAGGCGTTGGACGTGTCTCGTATATCTTAACGAGGATTGGGATGAGAAGGATGGCGGGGAGGTGGTCTTATATTTACCTTTTCAAAAGGAGAAGATAGTTGTCGTGCCACCCAAGTTGGGTACGATTGTTATGTTTAATTCGAGGTACGTCGCGCATTCGACGTTACCTTACACGGGCAAACGTCGCGTTATGTTTACCCTTTGGCTGCACGCGAAAGGTGGGAAAGATGATGGTAATGCGGAGAAGATGAAAGAGTCGAGTATTGTTAGCAATGAAAGAATAGAAACGGACGCGCAAGAGCAGTTGGAAAAGCTTCTCGCGTCGGAGCAACGGAAACATCTCATGAAGTTGATCCTCGCGGAAGAGTGGGCGACGTCGATTGCGGAAGCTCACGACCGTTCCTCTGAATCCACGGCCAAAGCATTAAAGACTCACTGGGAAGAAATCGATATCATAGCCAGAGTTCTCGGGCAAGCTTTTCCTCTCGCGTTTGAGAAATTAGAAAAGTTAATGAAAACTGGGAAGATATCCGAATTTCCTTTGAAGTTTTAGAAAAGGAAAGGGAACGCGCGCTTGGAACAAAGAGAGAAAACTTCAATAAAGTATAAAACAGTACACACGGGTATATTTATTACAATACACATAGTATATAGATTCTTAGTACCATGGTAGTATATAGGCTAATATAGTATAGTATAGCAGTAGCATTTGCTAATTACAGCGCATCACCAGTGCCGTACGACGCTCCTTTAATCCCGGTCATTTTTCCCCTGCTGCCCGGAGAATCCGACGATAACGGCGAATATCCTCTCTTCCCTCGTGGTTTTCTCGGAGTAGAAAAGAACGAATTCCATTTCGTGTTGTTCTTTTTGTGAAATAAACCACTATCCGTGGTTGGAGTGTTCTTTACTGGTTTCAAATCAGCATCTTCCATGACGTGCCTCGCCGGCCATCCTTGCCAGATGGCTTCCGCGGCGACGTCGTCGCCAACCATCGCCAACGTGTGGTCGAGCAAAATTGCGTCTGGACCAATGACAGATCCGCCCATAACTCGAGACTCCGAGCATAACGTTGCGCGTTCGCGAATGATAACCGTGTTCAACGAAAAAGTGCCCAATGTATTCGTATGTGCGATAACGTGTGCAAAATTCACGCAAGCACCGTCGCCGATGGAAATCAAATCAGGTTCCGGCATCGGAGGATCCGCGCCGGTTGGATACAAGCACACGTTGTTTCCAATCTGGCACCCTTTAAAGCGATAGTACGCACACAAGTGCGCAGAGCCTCGAAGTAGCTTCGGATAGTCGTTCCAACTCAGCTGATCGGCAAGTTTCCATCTGAAGCAATAGCTAGACTTATCCCAGGCGTACATTCCAGGTTGACGTTTCCCGATGAGTAACCATTTGTTCATCAAACCTAACCCAATCGAAAGCGTCGTGTGTATCGCTTTGATCGCGAGAAATAGCACGTACAACAACGAAAAGTATTGCCAAGCTGGTATATCCTTCCACTCGACGTCCATCACGGACGCTGTGAAAAACGCGGTGACGTACCACGAAAAGTACACCGGCAAAATGTTAAATGCAGTTTTCAATACTCTCGCGGAGATCCCGATGACCGGCATGACTTGCCACGGAATCACAGCGTACGTCGCTAAGCCTAGATATGTTGCGCGACCAAAAGGTTTCGCCTCGACCACGCGCAATGATACCTCGTCGTCCAAGTGACTCGATTTACCCGGGTTGAGCATGACTGCGCGTCCGTCTCTGGACCCGACGTGGATACTGCCCGCGTTCAACGTCGTTCGTCTCGGAGCGACGCCACCAGATCCTAACAAAGCTTCCGGGTGTAACGTCACGCCACCGTAAATGATGCACCGATCCGCAACGTTTGCACCTCTGGCAATGTGGATGGGTAAAGAACCTAAAGCATCGCTCGGGTACAAACGAGACCGCGATCCGAACACGACGTCGTCACCGATTTCGATTAAATCGTACATCCCGTCCGCCACGTGAACGCCGCTTCCCGGCCAGAAGATACGTTCGCCAATCTTCGAACCTAACGCGCGCCAAATGAAAGTCGTGTACTTGTAATGTTTGCCGAGAATTTCCCCGGCACCACAAAATTTACCGTCCGGTAGCAAGCGCGACATTAAGAAACGACGTGTGTATTCCCACTCTCGAGCGAAATACCCGGTTGGATTCGCTCCGGGCTTAAATTTACCAACGTACACGCGTTTGACTAAAATGACAGCGGTGATTTGAAGCAAAGGACCAATGGTCTCGTGTAACAAACGCGCCATGACAATACACGTCAAACGAAATGGATCCATAAACCACACGATGCAGTCTTGCCACGAGAGTCGAGCTAAGAGCATGACGAACACTTCCATGGCGTCCGTATCGTCGCCGATGCGTTCCAGCTGTTTTTGCCAGTTGACCATGCCGGCGTTTGCTAAGATGTTATCGTCTTTGGCCGCAGAGGAGTACAAAAGCTTCAATAGAAGCGCCCATGGTGCCCAACGTACGGTGTGTACAAACATGATTGCCGGATAGCCTAGAAAAAGCTTGAAAATCATCGACGGTCCCGGGAGACGTTCTCTGGCGCAAACTTTGTGCGTGTGCACGTTCACATTCGGATCGCGCTCTCTCCAACTCGTGTATGGTGGTAAAGTGGCATTTACGGGAACAATACCACCTGTGCCAATAATGGCGTGAACGCACACGGTTGCATTTTCGCCGATGTACACTGGCGACAAGCGCATGCCCCCGCGTCGCGCTTCAAACGCGCGCACTTTGGCAATCTCATCAATTGTCGCACCGTTATTGATGGTGATCAAATCAAACTCTGCAATATCTGTCGACGGTGAAACAGAAACGTTCCTACCAATATTCGCTCCCATTAAACGCATGTACAATGTAAACGTTTGCGAGTTTGTTTTGAAGACGCCCAAGCCGCACATTTCGCGAACAAGATCGGCGAGCCACCACCTCAAGTAATACGAACCCCATAATCTATACGTCCCTGGTCGTAACCTTCCGACGCAAAGCCACTTGAAAATAATGGCAAACATCGGAAACGCAATCGAGCAAATCAGTTCGACGCAAATTAACGCCAAGAAAAAGGAGAAGAGCTGCACGGAACCATAGTGTCGTAATTTCAAAACGCTCGCCGTGCCTTCGTAGGAAGTACTCGTCACCATCAAGTGCAACGTGTGACGCAACCAGTGAACACTCGGTGCTAACGTGTGAAAAATTGTACTCCAAGTCGTCAAAAACACCGTCCATCGAAACAAGGTCAAACTTGGTCGAATGATGAACAACGGAATTAACTGGATGAGCAAAGTCGACTGGGCGATGGAGGAATGCGGCTCCACCCAATTCACGGGACCGACCGGAACTTTCTTACTCTTATCGTCGGCAGCAGAGCCGCCTTTGGAGTTTCCACCGGAGTTTTTCGCATCAATCTTCTTTGCAATCGCTTCGATGGTTCGTAGCTCAAACATATCTGCTCCAGTCATCGCTTTCATCCCAAACGCTTTTCGAAGCTTGAACGCCAGCTGACCGGCGGAAATAGACGTGCCTCCGACCGCGAAGTAATCGTCCTTTACGTTGACCATTTCTGGATCGACGCCGTGTAAGGTCGCCGCCCAGTACGGAATAATCAACGCCTCTGTGACGGATTTCTTTCTCCCGGCTCGCGCTTTCGTTGTCAAACCTAAGATATAATCGTAATCGACTTCACCCGTATCGGCGTTCCTCGGAATCACGTTCGTCGGAACGATAACTTTCGGGTGGAAGCATCCAGCTAGTTTCGGTTTAATGAGCTTTAATAGCTCCGTATCTTCGTTTTCATCTTCGCCAACAGTTCGGCTGGACACTTTCACTACGCCAACGACAACACCGGCGGAATCCACCATGGTTTCCGCCTCTTCAACGTTGGCCAACGCTAACATCGCCGTTGTCACGCGATCTTTTGCAATATCGCTCGCACGGATAACTTCAACGTCTTTCGGAGATCCAGGGGTATCATCCGTTCCGTGGTTCATATCTACGGCAAAATACGTTCGATCTAATTCGTTATCGTTTTCTTTCACTTCTGGAATGGATAATGCCTTGGCAATTTTTGCGCGAGAGACTTTCCCGGTGAATCCTTTCGGGATGGAATCGGCGATGACCAAAATACTCGGCCATTTTGACGGTGGTAATCTATCTTGGACGTGCTCACACAAATATTTCAAACCAGCCGCAAAAGATGCCTGCGCAGGAGCGTCTTGCGTTGGTACCACAACAATCCCGACGCACTCTTGCAACGTTTCGTGCGCCACAGAAATACAGGCGCATTCAGAAACGCCCGCGTGCGATTGAATAGCGTCTTCGATTTCAATCGGCGAAATAATTTCACCGCCGCGATTGATTACTTCTTTTGAACGACCAGTGATGAACAAAAATCCATCGCTATCTAAACGACCGATATCGCCGGTATCGAACCAATTACCGTCAAAGAACTTCGCAAGCGTCGGTTGCGCGCCGCTCAACGCCGGTGACGATTTTCCCGACACAGATCCTTCTCTGGCTAAAGACGATGCATCGGCTTTATCTACTTCATATTCGCTCATGACAATCTCGCCTCGGACGCATACCGCGCCAATTTCGTCCACTTCACACTCCTCGCCGGTGTTTGGATCGTAAATGGCGATATCCGGACACATCGCTCGACCGGAACATCCTGGTTTCTCCAAAGCGTAATTCGCCGGAGGGCACGAAATAGGCATACATTCTGTCATACCGTACGACGGCAACACCACGGCTCCGTTGAACGTCTTTCTTAACTGTGTGGAAAGCGTGTGCGGCAACGGCCCCGCCGCCGCGGCGACCAGGCGAATCTTCGAGTACTCCAATAACTTGGGGTTCTCTTCGCCGGACTTTTGAATCAACGCGTGCATAGTCGGTGCGCCGTAATACCACGTCGATTCTCTCGCTTTCAGCGTCATCCAGAAATCTCTGGCGTCGAAAAACGCCATCGCCGCTAACGAGCCACCAGAAAAGATTGGCGCCAACACGTTCCGACAAATCCCTCCGACGTGAAACAAAGGCATAAAGTTACAACACTTATCCGTATCGTTCAGCTCGCACGAAGATGCAATCGCAATTGCCCCGACTGCTAGCTGTGATATCGTAATCGGTACTACCTTTTTCTTCCCACTCGACCCGCTCGTATGCAACACCAAACCGACGCGCGCTCTGGGATCTTCCATAAACGTCGACTTCAACTGCCTTCGACTGAACACTTTCCGCTTAATTCGCGTCGCGTCCACCCGAAACGGATCGCCTTCCATCTCGAACATGCCAGATTTCTTCTCATCTGGAACGATTAAAATCGGAATCAACCCTAACTGGTCCACCACGCTTTTAATTTTCTTCTCGCTATCTCCCGTATCTCTTTGGTACAAAATCACGCTCACGTTTGTGGACAAACACTCCGCCACGGTCTCCTCCACCGTCGTTTGCGGGTTAATAGGTACGCAACAGTGCTTGTGCATAGTCGCCAACAAGCTCGTCACCAGCGTTGGTCCGTTTGAAACGCACACCGCGATACGCAACGAATGTGCCGTCGCGCCGCACCTCTCGAAATCCTTCTGACAGCGCGCGATAAATTTCTTCAACTCCTCGTGCGTCAAAGCCTGTCTCTGGTCCATATGCCCGCCACTCAGCGCGACTTTATTCGTTTGCGGTAAAAGTTCGGTCAAGCTCATGTACGGCGGCAAGTTGTCGATGATCGCCTTATCTCTCAACCTTCCTTCTCTGTGTAACTTTTCGCACTGATCCAACAAAGGCCGAAGCGGCACCGAAGATTCCCTCGCCGTGTGCAACGTCTGTTCCGTTCCGGGCGTCGACGACGCCGCGCCGCTTCGGGGACTCCCTCCTCCACCACCACCCGCAAACGGCCCGAGCTTATTCCTCAAAAACGCTTGCGCGCGACCTCTCGGCGACGACGCCGTGGACAAAAACGTCTCCGCCGATCTAAACGGAGGCGCAAGAGGTTGTTGATTCGGCAATTCTTTTTCCCCAACATCAAGAGAGGAGGAGGTGCCCGCGGTATTCTTCTTCGCATCATCCTCCCCCGCGTTCGTATTATCAGCAGTAGTTATTGTCGTCCTCTCCAAGCTCATCGACTGCCTCCTCTCCATCTGTAAATCCTCGATGAGGTGTTGCGTCGTCTCCTCCATCGACTCTCTGTGTTGTCGTTGTTGTCCTTCTTCTTCT
>Ga0114997_10002242_pt1 | contig 15666 bp, 12 predicted proteins | sample ArcticOcean_MG_C_2_FD_87045 | JGI IMG/M metagenome (GOLD analysis project Ga0114997, IMG submission 87045) | Marine microbial communities from western Arctic Ocean - ArcticOcean_MG_CB4_136 | ecosystem: Environmental > Aquatic > Marine > Oceanic | place: Arctic Ocean: Canada Basin | collected... | reverse complement strand
GCATCCGAGGACATGCGGTAAACGTTCGCTTCAGGAAATCCAGCGTCGTCAATAATAGCTCGCACGTTCTCTGACATGAAATCTACACCTAAGACGCAGATGTTTTCGCACTTTTCGTCTCTCACCATTCGCACCGCCGCGTCCGCCATGACTAAAGAATCGGAGATGAAGATCCTCGACGCGCACTCTGGATGTTTCGCTTTACATCGCATCAGCACTCCTTGAACTTCTGGGTCCATGTAAAAATGCGCGACGATTCCACACTTTTTCTCAATCAGTAACTTTGCCAACTTGTCCACCTGTTGGTCGTCCGGCGTTAAATATTTCGCCTGCGCTTCCGCGAACGACCCTTTCGGTTCGCATCCGGACTTTGTAACGATTAATGAAGGGAAAGGATCGCTTTGGAAATCGTTAAGTAAACTTCTCGCTTGTCTTTTGATTGTTTCTAAAGCGTTCTTAAACCCGTTTTGTCGAGAATCAATCGCGCTCGTTTTCACTGCGCTTTCCGACACCCCTCGCAGAGTCGCAGCTACGATCGATTCCACATCGATGTCTTCGATTTGTTTCAGGGTGTACCCTCGAAACATTTTCGTCACGACGCCGAGGAAACCTCTCGTTATCGCTGAATCTGAGTACGATTGCAATCGCGGGGCAGAGGCACCATCCGATCCTTCTGTTCCTTCTCCTTCTCGAGAGAGAGACACTTTCACCCACGTTTGGGAAGCCGTGCACCCCATCACTCGAGTGTTTTGGTTTCTCTCCGCGAGTGATAACTCGACGACGTCCACTTGCGACTGCAGCAGCTTCTTCGTGGCTTCTTTCTTCTCCTCTTTAGTCAAAGAAGACGACGACGATGATTCAGACGAGTTCGAAGAAGATGAAGAGGAAGAGGCGATGATGGATGAAACTCCTTTTCTTCCTTTTCTTTCTCTTCTTTGTCTTTGTCTTCTTCGGGAAGAAGAAGAAGAAGTCGATGATGATGATGTTGATGATGTTGATGATGTCGTCGTCGCCTTCTCCTTCCGTCGGACGCTATTCCTGCTACTTTTGCTCGAAAAAGATGAGAATATTTTGGACGCACCGCCCGCGCTGCTCCTCGAACAACACAACGACGACGACGTAAACGACGACATTTATTCTTCTATTATATGTGCGTGTACGTAAGCAATCTCTCTTCTCGTGTATGATAAATAAAAACCATATGACGATGTTGAGGCGGAGAAGAAAGAGAGTAAAAAATTGGAAGAAGACAAGTGGATAGAAAAAAAAAGAGAAAAAGAGACACAAAGAGAGAAAAGCGCTTTTCGCGCGCTTCATCAGAGTTTTATCTTCTTTGCTGCTAAAGTATATAAAGAGAGCCATCATCATCATCATGTTATCATCAGCGACGACGATGTCCCTCTCGACGACGAGTGTCGCTCACGCGACCCGGGTGATGTCCTCTTCCTCCACCTCTTCTTCTTCTTCTCCTTCTCTGTCTTCTTCCTCCTCCTCCTCCTCCTCGATTTCATCCCCGAGTGCATCATCTTTTCTTTGCGCGACTCCTTCTTCGTACTCCTCCTCCTACTCTTCCTCCTCGAGAATACGAGCGACGAGAAGGAGGAGGAGCAACTCCGTCGTCGTTATCGGTAACATCGCGAGGAGAAACAGAGTCATTTTAGGAGCATCATCATCGACAGAAGGAGGAGGAGGAGGACCAGGAGAAGAAGAAGAAGAAGGGGCGGTGGCGACGAAATCTTCGGACCAGCTCTTACAAGGTGAAGCGTCTGAAACGACGGCGTTGCCGGAGAATTTCTGCATCATCGAAGGCGCGAATACCATTTTAGATTTCTCTAAACTCCAAGTGGACGATATTCAACAAAACTTGGAAAGTCGACGACAAAAAGTGTTCTTATTGATGGAAGAAATGCGACGACTGCGAGTGCAGTTGCGGATAAAGTCCACAGGAAGCGCGTATGAAGAAGAAAATATGGTGCAAAAGTCAGAGTTTCAGTCAGTCGTGCCTGGATTCCCAGTGTTGACGGAGGATTCAATTTCGGATTATCGAATCTATTGGGGTGCGACTGTGCTCTTCTTCTTACTGTTTGGCGGTTTGTTTGCGCCCATCGCGGAGGTGAAGCTCGGCGTCGGCGGTACCACGTACGCAGACTTTATCGAATTTGTTCACTTCCCGAAGCAGTTGGCGGAAGTCGATCCGATCGTTGCGTCGTTTACCGGCGGTGCAGTTGGTGTCGTTTCGGCTTTTTTCGCGATTGAAATTCGTAGCGCTCAAGAACAAAGGAAAAAGGTGTGCATGTATTGCAAAGGGAGCGGCTACTTGACTTGTGCCGAGTGCGCGACGCCAAACACGTATAAACCAGGGAGATTGATCGATCCAAACACGGGATCTAAATGCGTGTGCAACAACTGCTTGGGAACGACAAAGGTTATGTGCACGACGTGCTTGTGCACAGGTATGGCTTTGGTAACAGAACACGATCCGCGCATAGACCCTTTCGATTAATCCGTCGGCGGCGGGCTCGCGGAGATGAAAAACAAAGAACGAAAATTTTATGCAATACATTACATTACTACAGAATCAATTATATCTACCACGTACATGAAGGTACCTACAATCTATTAGAATCTACAATTTTAAACTATTTGCCACGCAATCTCCGTCGACGCTTTTCATCTAATTGTTTTACCAGCTCTTCTGAAGACAACGGCGAGGATGCCTTCTCAATCAACGCGCTGCTGGAACTTTTACCAACTTTTCCCGGTTCATCGTCCAAGGATGAGCTGAAAGATAAATTTGGTCCCATCTTCATCGTCGCTGCCATCAACGATTTATCTTTTTCTACCACGGCTTTTGCAAAGATCGCGCAAAACTCTATCGAGTCTTCTCTGGTTTCGATTTTTGTTCGCATCACCAAAGCCGGTCTTCGATCTTTCGTTCTTCCGACTACTCTGGCTGGATTTCCGGCAACCATACCGTTCGCCGGAACTGCTTTCAACACTAACGAACCTGCCGCTATCATCGCACCAGATCCAACTACAATATTTCCTAAAATTGTGCTTCGTGCGCCAATCAATACGTTATCTTGGATCTTCGGATGCCTATCGCCAACTTCTTTTCCGGTACCGCCCAGAGTAACCCCTTGAAGAATGGAAACGTCGTCACCTATGGTAGCCGTCTCGCCTACGACACAACCCGTCGCGTGGTCCATCAGAATCCCTCCACCAAATTTTGCAGCCGGGTGCACGTCAACCCCTAACGCTTCCGAGATCCTCGACTGTAGCATGCTCGCGTACGACTTTTGTCCTTTTTCCCACAAATAATGTTGAATCCTGTGCGCTTGAATCGCGTGAAAGCCTTTGAATAACAGCAACGCTTGGACGTACGAGCCACAGGAAGGATCTCTCGAGCGTACCGCGACCAGGTCTCTGCGTATGTAATTCCTCAGCTGTTCGCTATCTTTCGCCAACAAAACTTCATTAAAAATCTCAATCAGTTGCGTCGATAACAACGTCTTCGTGCACAATCGATTGGCGAGCGCAAAACTCAAACTTTTCTCCAAGTAATCGTGAGACAAAATAGAGCTAAAGTAGAAAGAACTCAGCATTGGCTCTTTCGCAGCCTCTGCTTCTGCTTCTTTTCTAATTTCGTTCCAAAAATCTTCCCTCGACATCTCGTTCGATAAGTCTTCGCTGTTTGGCCGTTTCGGCGCGCGTATCGCAGACTTTGTCGTCGACGTTGAGTATGACAACGATGATGATCTAGATCCAGATGCTTCTACGTTTCCATCTTCTCGCGCAACGGCGAGTCGTTCTTTCTCTTTTCCTTTTTCAGGCACCGAGACAGCGGCGGAAGAAAACAGTTTTTCTACTTTGTCTTCCTCGTCGTCGAGTTCAGCGCATAACTCTTCGCCCCATTCTTTGTTGTCGTCGTCGTCCCAATCGCTCACGAGATATCTCGGGTGCGATTCCGCCCATAAGTTCGGTTCCGGCCATTCTTGTTTTTGCTGTTGTTGTTGCTGCTGGTTATATGTTGTCGCGTTCTCGTCCTTCCTCGCAGCGGCGGTGAAGATTGTCCGCACTCGCTCTCCTTGTCTTCTTCTTCTCGTTGTTGTTGTTGTTGTTGTTGATGGTGGTGGTGGTCTTCTTTCTCTAATTATTTTCAGAGAAGAAGAAGAAGAAGAAGAAGACGTCGAACAGAAACGACCGCTACTACTCGCGTTCGTCGTCGTCGTCGTCGTCGCTGTCGTCGCCGTCGATCTCGAGGAGTAGCAGCAGTAGCAGCTCATCATCATCCTCAGACTCTTATGTATTATTATTATTATTATTTTCGTGTCTTGTGAATTCTATATTATTTGTGATTTGTGTTTTTGATGTGTAGTTCGACGTCTCAAACAAAGGTTTTCTCAAGTCTTCAATTTTTCACAAAAACAACATCACAATAATAATATAACATAATGTCTTCTTCTTCTTCTTTGTCTTCTTCTAAACTCATCCAAAGACTTCTGCGCAACGGCGGTGGGCAGAGCAGAAACGACATTTTTTTCACTCGTTTACTCTCTTCGTCTTCACCGGCGTCGTCGTCGTCCTCATCAAAACCATCCTCAGCGACGACGACGACGACGACCAAATTTGGAAAAAAGAAAGAAAAAGAAACCTTTCTCGAGAATCTTATTCGAGAATCAAACGCTTCGTTTCCAAACTTGGAAGGAAAAGTCGTCTCCGGAATAGTGACAAAGATTGACTCTAGGAACGGATTCATTGACGTTGATGTTGGGTTCAAAATGCCATCGAGCTTTGTAAAAGAGGAGTTACCGGAGGATGTGAAGTTAGGCGATCGCGTACCTCTACGAGTGAAACGTTTACAAAACGCGTTCGGGGAGATGGACGTGGACTCGGTCTCGGTCGATCAGTTTAGAAAACACCAACTAGCGTGGGATGCGATTGCGAGGAAAAGAGAGAATAGAGAGCTAGTCACCGGGAGAGTCTTGAATGCCGTGAATGGTGGATTCGCGGTCGGCGTTTCCGGACACGTCGGTTTTTTACCGAAGAAGTTAGCGCGAGACGAGAAAGGAAGACGGTTGCCGCAAGACCGCGACGCCACGCCGCCAATAGGAGATGCCATGCAGTTTCGAGTTTTGTCCATGAGTGAAGCCGGTGGGGCGAGAAATTTTGTAGTGAGTGGACCAGAGGTTGAGACTAAAAGACAGAGTCAACCCGCGAGTAATAATAGTGCGAGACCGGCGTTTTCTGCAGCGACGACCGGGTCTCGTAAAGTTCGAACGTGGGACGGTACGAAATGATAAGCTCGAAATGATTACGGCATATAGTGAATAATGTAGTAGCAGCACAGGTAGCAGTTTTTAGCGGTACAAATAGAAATATTTTTACTCTCCTTTTCTAAACGTTTTCTTCTTTCTTCGCACACAACTCGTACGTTTCCGAGAGTCGCCTTTGCTTATTCAAAGGCATTGCCGAGCGTCTTTTCACGACTTCATTGAGATCTAAATCCGCATACACAACACCCGGCTTTTCCTCTAATTCTTTGTCGTTTAATTTCTCCCCAAACGGACCGTATACTGAACTATCGCCATGTGCTTGGTACGACGCGCCTTCTACCCTCGCAGGCGAACACGTCGCAACAAACATCTGATTGTCCACCGCTCGACATCTTTGCAGTAACGCCCAGTGTAAAGGACCGGTCACGGTATTGAAGGCTCCTGGATATATCATCCCAATGCATCCTTCTAGCGCACACGCGCGCGCGTACTCAGAAAATCTCATATCAAAGCATATGCCAACACCAAACTTTCCAAAATCTTTGGTATTTGCGATAGTCACCGCGTCGCCCGCCGTGAGCGTCTTTGATTCAAAAAAAGTGATTCCATCTGGTATATCTACGTCGAATAAATGCATTTTATGATGCGTTGCTATGAGTGTGCCATCGCTATCAAACACAAAGCACGTGTTGAATAGCTTGTCGTCCTTTCTCGTCGGTATTGATCCTCCAAACAGAACGACTTTTTTCTCCTTGGCGATTTTCCGCATAGCATCGAAGGACGGCGACGTCGAACCTCTTCCTTCTTCTTCAGCCACAGATCTACCTCGATCTAACACTACATCCTCCGCGAACGGAGCGAAAAACTCGTTTCCGTAAGGACAGTTCCACATCTCAGGTAAGACTACGATATCCACAATCTTTTTTTCTTCTTCAGCCAATTTTAACGGTTTGTCTCCTGATGATGATGATGATGATGATGACGATGAAAGCGCTTCTTCGACTCTCGCCAGCATGTTTTCGATATTTTCTTCCTTGGACGGCGTCGACGCCAATTGCACGAGCGCTATTCTCGCGCTCTTCTTTTTGGTCGTGTTCTCTGTGGTAATCGTCTCATCCGTGAAGGAGGAAGAGGTGAAACGACTTTTAGCCGACATCGTGCCGTTGTGCGTGTTCTCGTTTGACGATGATGATGAGGACGCCGACGTTCTCGCCTTTGTGTTCTTCGTGACAAAGAGACGTTTCGGTTCGTTGCTTCTAGTACCAGAAGCAAGTGGAGTGCGGTGAATAGTAGTAATACCGAGATGGAAAAGGGACGCAAAAGGACAAGTCATTTCTTGTGAGGTACACGAACTGGGGAGAAGAGAAGAAGAACCCGAAAGAGCGTGATGTGAGAGCAGAAAATTTTCTCTCGCGTATGAGATTAAAACCTAAGTGCGTATGTATCTACAAGAATGCATTGCCGAACCACTCGCTCTTTTCTTCATCTCTGTGCGCTTCATTTTTTCCTCTCTCTCTTTCTCTCTACTAATCAACAAGAACGCTTCATTCGCACCCTTCTTCTCTTTCGCGCTCTCGCGCGAAGAAAGACGAGCGTCCAATTTTTTTCTAAGCGTTGTGTACATGTCGTCGTAATTTTTACCCGTATCTCTCTTCCTCTCTCTCTCCCTCTCTTTCTCTCTCTTTTTCTTCCTCTTCTTGCGTGTGAGCGAGTAAATTACGAGCCGTGCACCTTGATAAACTCCTTCTTCGAGATTTTCTCGTCGATCAAAAACTGGGCCACATTTTTGCGTTGGTCTCCTTGGAGCTGGATGATATCCCCGAGTTCCGAGTCTTCCACAATCGTTCCGTTGCAGTTGAACTTCTTCTTGCACTCTTTCAAAATGATCTTCTTGTTGATTTTGGGATTAATCCCTTGTAACGTCGTTAAGGATTTCCTCCCATTTCTTTGTTGCGTGCGGATGTGAATGTATTTGTCTTGAACCGAATCCGCGTTGATCTTCTCGGCTTTTTCTTTTTTCTTCTTCTTGAGTTCCGAGTCTTCTCGATCGTCTTGATTCAACAAGTCGGCTTGGTTCGCGAATGGGTCGATACCTGTCGTCGTGTTTAATTGTTACGCGTAAAGAGAAGGAGAATAGCACAAGTGAGAGTTAGTTTACTATTCCATGGTGGTACGAAGACGAAGAAGAAGAAGAAGAAGAAGAACAACAACAACAACGGAAGGGAAAGAAAAGAAGTAATAAATTCATCTTCTCGTTCTTCAAAACAAAAACGTACCGAAGGATGGCTCGAGCTCTTCCATAAAAAAACGGAAAGGTTGGGTTTTGAATGCGTGTGCGTGTGACTGCGTGTGTGTGTGTTTTTAATGCGCTTGTTGCTCGCGAAGACTTTTAATATATCGTTTCTTAAAGAGAAGAAAAGAATAAAAAAGAAGGTTTGTGTGCAAATTTGTGCCGATTAGGAGAGAGAGAAAAGGAGAGAAAAGGAGATAGAGAGAGACCCTTGTTTTTTAGAGTTGTGTGTTTGGTTCTGTTCTTCGTCGTCAAAAAAGAGAGACAAGACGACGAGCGAACGCATCATCATCATCATCATATAATAATAAAGTAATAATACTATAGAATTCATATCCGACGCGGCGGCAAAAGAATCCGATATGGCCGCCGCGAAAGACGCACCAATATCGACGACGTCATCTTGGCACGATCGTCCGATTAGCAAACAAAACCCGATCGTTTTCTTCGATATCTCCATCGGAGGCACAGAAGTTGGACGAATAAAAATGGAACTGTTTGCAGACGTCGTGCCGAAAACGGCGGAGAACTTTCGTCAGTTTTGCACCGGGGAAACCGTAGATCCGAGAACGAAGGAACCGCTGGGGTATAAAAATGTTCCTTTTCACAGAATAATCAAAGACTTTATGATACAAGGCGGCGACTTTGTGAAAGGAGACGGGACGGGTTGTAAGTCAATTTACGGCAGCAAGTTCAAGGATGAGAACTTCGTCGCGAAACATACCGGCCCAGGATTGTTGTCGATGGCGAACGCCGGTAAGGACGGAAATGGATGTCAATTCTTCATCACGTGCGCAAAATGTGAATGGTTAGATGATAAGCACGTAGTTTTTGGAAGAGTTATCGGTGATGGCATGTTAACTTTGCGTAAGATTGAAGCGGTTCCAGTCTCGGGGGGTGCGAACGCGCCAAAACTAGCGGTTATAATCTCACAATGCGGAGAGATGTGAGCCATGTTGTAAAGGAATATTCGTATGATATAAAGTAGAATAGGTACTGTAGTTCAATTAAAACTTAAAATGTAATAATAATCATAATCATAAAAATGGAATTGATTGAAGAAAGAAGGGGTGGGTGATACATAACTTCATGGCCTTCTCGAAGGAGGTTCCTGGCATACATTTACGTGGCGGAGACCCTTCCCATTTTTTCATCTTGGACAGTATCGATAGCAGAAGCAACAGCTTCTGCCATAGACGATGATGATGATGAGCTGTGTAAGCTCTTGAACGTTTTGACGTTTGAGTATCTTCTCCACGAAAGTCGTTCGAGTTTGTATTCGATGAGCGTCCCGTTTCCGTCATTTTCGTAATCTTTCGGTCTCCAACCGTACTGAACCTTGAGAATTTTAGCTCCCGCACCGACGTGTAAGAATAGGCCGCGGTCGTTATATCCGCCTTCTTTTGACATAACGTGTTGTTCGTACGTGGGAATCGCGAGAGAGGCTTTGAGATGTCCCGAGATGCTCGCTTGCGTTCGCTCGGATACTTCCTCAATTTCCTTGATGGCTTTTTGTTGCACTTCGCGGAAGCCTCTCGTTCGAGTTACGGCGCAAACTGTTTGTACCATGGGAACTCTTTCTGCGAAGTGAAGCACAAAATCTCTGAGCTGCATGCCCACGTCGCCACCGTTTTCGAGCGAGTAGCGTTGATCGGCAAAAACATCCAAAAGTTGTATCGTTTGCGACGAGAACGGGTCAACTCGAGCAGACTCTTTCGTTGCCCAACAGTTTCTATTGGACACGTCTTTCGTGCTTTTGACAAACTGCGTATACATCATTCCTTTCAACGAGTCATTTGACTCCTCGAGATATTCACCGTCCATATCAAATATCGCGAAGTTCATCACTCGATTATTCAACACGCGATCGCGAATCGTATCTTCAGACGTGCGCATCTCCGGACACGAAAGCCAAGCCTCGCGCTCGATCTCAACCAACTTATCGACGTTAGAGATCGATAAGGTGTTGATGATTTTGAAATTTCTCTTTCGGAAGGTTGCAATGAAGAGAACATTTGCATCAGAGGATGGCGAAACTGGAGACGACGACGGCCGCGCGGCTGGTTCATCACAAAAATCGAACAAGGAGACGTCGTAAGTACCTCGCAAAGGATAAATTCCGAACGAAGCGAGCTTGAGCAAGAGCAAATGCGCAGAATTTTCGTGCTTAGCGATGGTATCGAAGAATATTCCACCATAGTTGCCTGTACTTTTCCCACCTCGAGATGCAGACGCCAAGAATGTCGCAGTTGCGAGTGTCTTCTCACCAGCGAAAGCAGCTTCTTCAGAATCCATCTCGCGACAGATCTCCGTCACCACAGCATCGAGCGAAAGTGAGCTCATCACATCGCTTTCCAACAAAATAACTTTTTGTCTCTTCACTTTAGCGATAATCGAAGAGTTTTGTGGAAGTTTATCATCGTCAGAGACGTCGCGAAGAAGCGACGACTGAGAGAAAGATCGAGCTTTTGACCACTCGTCCAAGGCTTTCGAAACCGCCCGCCCGTGTTCCGGGGAAACGCCTAAACATGGCGTAATCACGCTCGTTTCCGGCAGAACAGTCTTCAGACACGTCTTGTTGCTTGCCGATGCAACTTCACTTTTTGCATCAAAAATAGACGAAGTGAATGCTTCGGACACGATATCGTGAACGAAAACATCTTCTTCGATTTTGCTTCTTCTTTGTTCATCCTCGCTCGCCGAGGCGAAGAGCGCATCGTACAACGATGCGACGAGAGAAGCATTCGCTTTATCTGCTGAACATGGTTGAAGACGCACGTAATTATCGGCGCTCACAGAGTTGCTCTTTCCATAGTCACCTTTGCTCGAGTGCGCGGCGACTTCCAAATTTGTCTCCGTAGCCGTCTCGAGAGGCGGATCGCGCTCTAGCGTCGCGCGAAGGGTGAAGGTTTTCATCGACGAGAACACAATTTCATCGTCGCTGTCTCTCACGACAGTTTTATCGCAAGATATGAGACTCGCATTCTCTGGAAGCATTGATGGCACGCATTGGAGTGAAAAATAAACATCTTTCTCGCTATGCGCATCTTTTTGCGCAGCCGTTCGATTTAAGACGACCCGATGGACTCCATCGAGAAGAAGTTGCGAGAAGAAAGATATCGCCGCGTTTGCTCCCCTGCTCGTTACAAACAAAGCTTCGTTTGCGATGAAGAAACGATCGCATGCCGCTGCAATGTGCGCCATTGGATTAGCACTTGCAGTTTTGACATCAATGTCATCATCATCATCATCATCATCATCATCATCATCATCATCACGAGAAATAAATTTCACACGAGCGACTGCGAGAACATCCTCCGAGACCGGTCCAAAAATCCGTTCAATGGGACTCAGATTGTCTTCCTCTTCTTTCTTAACGACGTAAAGATACGAGTAGTTTTCTTCCAACGCGCCTTCTTTGTTCACTTCACAAGATTCTCCGTTATTGCTTTCATCCCGTTCTTTCTCGGCGACAACACGCTCGAGATTTTTTTCTTCTCTTTTTTTCGACAACCCGGGACGAACGAGAGAAGAAGGAAACACCGTCGCGCGTTTCAACACGCCCACAGCCGCGGTGCACGATCTCTCGCATTTCTTCACATCCTTCTCCAAAATCGCTTCGCAAACTTGGTAGACGATCGGATAAGTCTCGTCGTCGTCATTTTCGTCGTCTATTTTAGAGACGAGGATGCTCTTTTCCGCTCGAGGAAGTGGGAGCGTTTCCCCTAAAACAAACCTGTTATCGGGCTGCTCCTTTTGATTTACCGCCAAAAACGGAAATTTTTCTCTTTTGTTAAAAATGACCCCCTCTTTTTCTTCTTCAAATTTACCTAAATCAGAGGAAGAAGCGGAAGAAGATATGACGCTACTCCCGTCATCTGAACTGATCGATTTGTTATATCTTTCAAGCGTCGATCGAGGTGACTTCACGAGGAGATTCAAAGCCACTTTGATCGCCCGGCGCGATCGTTGCTCTTGTTCTTCTTCTTCTTCCTTTTTAACATGCATCTTTTTTTTACAAAAAAGAAGTGTGACGCAGCCAATTCCCCTTTTTTTCCAAATCACCTATACGAGCAAAAGTGTCAACAAACTTTGTGTAAACAAGCGCGCGGGTGTTGTCGCGCACAAAGAGGAAAAAGATATCGCGCAAATGAGTGGAACGAGCGCGTTCTTCCTCTATAAAGTGTTCGCAAAGGATGGATGTGCAGTCGATCAAATCCACAAAGAGAGGGGAGGGCGATGAGAAAAGTTTTTGAGGTTTTTTGGAAAAAAAATATCTATCCATAGATCTGTTTCGGGACGGCTTTTTCTCTTTTTCGTGAAAAAAAAAGCGTTACAAAATCGCGTTATTTTCTTTTCGTTTTTTGCGAACTCCCTAAATACAAATGACCTCTTCTTTTTGAAGGAAAGTTCGGGTCGTCCTACAAAAACGTGAGAAAAAGAAAAATGGGGCACCGGCTGTATTTCAAATCCAAGCTCGAGCTGGTAACCAACTGCGCGTGGACGAAGAGTGGTAGCAATAGTAGTAATGGTAGTAAGACGACGACGAGCGACGGTGGTAATGGCGAGAATGCGTCGTCATCGATCGTGTTTTTAGACGCGTTGGAAAAGGAGATCGCGAACGAAAAGAAAGAAAGAGGAGGAGGAGAAAAAGAAGAAGAAAACGACGAGGCGGATGAAATAAACGAGGAGTTTGCGGACAGAGTGCTGATCTCGCGATTATCGTTATCGCTATCCTCGTCATCATCGTTAGGAGGAGCAGGTGGTGGTGATGGTGGTGGTGAACAAAGAAGAAACGAACACCAACTGAATCAAAAGTCAAAGTTCAGGTACCTTTTAGAAACGTTTCACAGAGCGGACGACGAGTTGCGAAAGTCCACTCTCGCGCAGTTTGCAAACGAAAGGGACGCGAAAGATAAGTTCGACCTGTTGATGCAAGAGGTGAAGAAATTGTGCGTCTCTTACGGTGGATTGGTGTTGAATCCGGACGAGGAAATTCGAGGCACCCGAGAAGAGCCAGGGATGTTTCCAATATCAGAGTGGGAGGAAGAATACGGTGTGAATGAGTTTTCGTATCGATTATACACAGGCGAAATGAGCCAGATGTATTTGGACGCGTTTTGCAAAAAGTTTGGCGAGGAAGAACCTGACCTGCTGGATGCGATATTCTTGCACGAAAGGCAATGGACGTTTACGAGAGAGAAATCTTTACCGACCGAACCTTTTCTCGTCCACGGAATGTCCATTCTCGCGGATTTCGATCCATTTTTTAGGGCAATGTTTATGCTCGCGGCGAATCCAATCGCCGCGGCGAGATTGATAAAGCATCCGCTCTGGATGCCCAAAAACCGCAACGCTCAAATCTTTCCTACTTTACCGCCGCACGTAATGATGATACCAAACTTCAACGCAAACGCGCGAACTCCCGATGGATACGTGTTGGGTAAAGATTTTGAGGAGTGTTCAATACTAGGGCCGCTGTTTGCGCTTTCGCCGATGTATTCGAGGGTTCCAGTGATGAACATGTTGTCGCAAAGACGAGAACCAAGCGTATTTCCAGCTTTATTTCCAAGCGTTGATTTAGGATCGAAAGACTTGAAAGTGAGTGTGCGCGAAAGAGACAACGCGCACGCGACGATTTGGATGCACATGGCTCGCGTTTACGAAGGCTTGCACGCAATCTTAAAGACTTTGCTTAAACACGGCGGGCCAACTCGTGATGGCGTTTTGAAGTGGATCTTCTTAAACTTGCACGTGAATAAGAAAAGAAGTCAACAAGAGCAACAATTATCTTGGTTTGAGAATTGCTCAGACGGCTACTTTGTAAACTTTTGCGAGACGATGTTACGTTTGAGTTTGCCATTCACGGACGTTCTCAACGGAAAAGGAAAGCATTTGCCGAAAATTAAAGCGGAATACACGCTTTCTAAATCGTGCGGTATAACGGAATACAAAGATTGCACGAGACTTGGCATGACCGAGAGCGAAGCGGAACAATGCTATAACAGCGGGGAGTTTGAGTTGGAAGAAGGTGGCGATGCGAACGCGTCGTCGTGGGGATTCGTCTGCGAATGCTTTTTCGCGACTCATCGCGCTATGCATCTTGGCACCATCGCGTGTATCAACGCGCAAGAAGAGAGGCAGCGACATACCATACGCCGTTATGCCGAGAGAGTGAATGAATTGGAGGAGGAGATACAATCTTTACCCGGGAACGATCCGCGAAGACACGAGTTTGTTGTTCAACTCGAACAACTTCGCATGAAGAAAGATGCCTACATTCAACAGACGATGCTTTGCGATGCGACTTTGATGGATCCGCGCGTAGTATCGGATAGTTTTGCATTCTATCGTTTAACGTGCGTGTGGTTATTGAACGAAGCAAGAAGTGGTGGTGGAGATCAGACATCACCAGCAATTCCGACGACGACGACGACGCAACTCCCGGATGAAGCCTCGAAAGCTTTCCGAGCGATACCGGAAGAAATTTTGGAAGATACTTTGGACTACTTGGTGTACGTCATGTGCACGAAAAGTTCTTCGCATTCGTTGATTGAGAATGAAATTTTGACTGAAGTCGTAGACTTTCTCGTTCTCTTCTCCGGGGCGTCTGAGCACATCAAAAATCCATATCTTCGATGTAAGTTTGTCTCGGTTATACACTCGTTCTTACCAGACTATTCTGGCTCGGATAAATTAGGTCGAGTGATGTTCGAAACAAACGCGAGCGCATTTCAGTTTCTCATCCCGAACTTGCTCAAACTCTTCGCCGATGCCGAGCAAGCTGTTGGTCCTTACGAAAAATTCAACGTCCGCAAAGAAATCGGCGACATTTGCGAGTATCTTTGGGCAATCCCGGAGTACCGAAATGGTTGGAAGATTTTTTCAGAAACCAAGTGGCGATTTTACGCGAAGTTTGTTGACATGCTCATCAACGATGCCGTGCACTCTCTCGGCGAGGCTATGGAGAAACTTCCGCAAATTCGAGAAAGGGAGGCATTGATGGGGGACGAAGCGCAGTGGAATCAGCTGACGGACGAACAACGCGACGATCACGAGTCGCGTTACGAACGCAGCGAACAAGAACTGAGATCGGATTTGTTTTTCGCGAAGCAAAACATAGAAATGATGGCGTATACGAGTAAAGAGATCGCCTCGCCGTTCCTAAGGCCCGAGATTATCAAAAGAGTCGCGGACATGTTGAACTACTTCCTCAGTCACCTCGCCGGCCCGGAGAGACGAAAGTTGAAAGTGAAAAACCCAGAGAAGTATAAGTTTGATCCGAAAGAGTTGCTGACAAAAATCGTCACCGTGTATCTCAATCTTTATAAAAACGAAAGCATTATCAATGAAGGCGCGGATAAGATGGATACGGGCTCGGAAAAGACGTTAGCCGAGGCGATTTCGGAAGATGGGCGAAGTTACAAGGACGAAGTCTTTACCATGGCCATCGACGTTCTCTCCAAACACTTTCTTCTTTCGCCGACGGAAATTGAGATTTTCCAAAAGCTACAAAAAGCCGCGAAAAAAGCTGCGGACGATGCCGTCGACCTCGAAGCCGATTTAGGCGAGATTCCAGACGAGTTCCAAGACCCTCTCATGTGTACTTTGATGAAAGATCCAGTCATCGTACCGATCACGAAAAACGTCTGCGACCGGGCCACCATCGAGCGCCACTTGCTTTCTAACGAAACCTGTCCTTTCAGTCGTCAACCGTTGAAAGTAGAGGATTTGAAAAGTGACGTCGAGTTGAAGAGAAGAATCGAAGAGTGGGTCATGGAGCAAAAGAAAAGGGCGAAGAAGTGATACTATAATGTCCGTAGTTAGTAATCAGCAGTAGCAGAGAACAGAGAGAGAGAGACATACTAAAACACAAAATTTGTTCCATTCTCGTACAACATCACAATAAATTTCCTTCTCGTATTTCTTTTACTCGTATTTAATAAATAGATATGTTCGCTGGGTCTGCATCCTCCACGTCGCTGGTGGTGGTGAGTAATAATACCTTTCAGGTGAAGAAGGAGAAGAAGACATCATCGACGACGAAGAGGAGAACCAAGAGAAGCGCGCACAGAAGAAGCGGCGAGGAAGAGGAGGAGG
>Ga0114997_10002241_pt1 | contig 15668 bp, 5 predicted proteins | sample ArcticOcean_MG_C_2_FD_87045 | JGI IMG/M metagenome (GOLD analysis project Ga0114997, IMG submission 87045) | Marine microbial communities from western Arctic Ocean - ArcticOcean_MG_CB4_136 | ecosystem: Environmental > Aquatic > Marine > Oceanic | place: Arctic Ocean: Canada Basin | collected... | reverse complement strand
GCGACCCAGAAGAAGAAGAGAAAAAAAGTAGCAGTGGTAGCAGAAAAAACAACAAGCAAACGCCGGCGGATCCAAACGTGTGGACGGTTGAGGACGTCGGGAACTGGTTGGAATCGAACATGCTTGGTTTTTTGGTTTCTAGGTTCGCCAACTCCGCCGTGGATGGGTACGTGTTGCTGAGGTTGACCGATCAAGATGTTCTGAAAGATTTACGGGTAACCTCTCACGTGGAACGATTGAGATTGTTTCGAAACATCGACGCTTTGAAAGCTTCTCGCGTTCCGTTCGAAGAGAAGACTCGATCGCTCGAGAAGGAAACGAGAGATAAGTTGAACCGAACTACGGCGAGTACTAATTCGTTCAACACTCCGGTAGATTTGTTGGAAGCGGATGTTTCTTGGTTACAGTTTGTGTTACCCATGAGGAGATTAGCCGTCTTGAGCGGATGGCTTTCTCACGTCGTCGATGAAGTCATAGAGCGATTCAACGTGGACGTCGGGTCAAAACGTGAAACAATCGCCGCACAGATTAGCGTGTATTGCGTCTCGGCGATAAAGGCAGAGTTGGAAATACAGGAAATCAATGCCGACAGGAGTAAACAATCGTCGCCGACGACGGCGAGAAACAGTAGAATTAGAGAAAGCTTAGAAACGGTCAAGGGGTGGTCGAAGGAATTGGAATTGTTCGACGACCCGAAGACGTTGGACGAGCGACAGCTGCAAAAAAACTTGATCGCTTTGCATTTACTTCTGAAAGAAGAAGAAGAAGAGGAGGATGTCGAAAACCACGGGAATAATGGGATGGGTAGCAGTGGTGGCGTTTCAACTCCGCCGCCACTGTTGAACGCCAAGGCGCAATCGTTCATTGGAAGCGGAACGTCGATGGCGTCTTTAGGGGAGTTGGAGCCGTCCTCGCGAAGCGCGTCGCCGTCAAATGCGCATCATTTACGGCACGTGTCTTCGGTCATAAAACTCGCCGAAGAGTGCGAGATTCGATACGATGACATTGAATTTTCAACTGGCGAGGCGTCCTCTTCGAACCGAATCGGTCGAGGCGGCTTTGGGGAAGTATTTTTAGGTCGATACAACGGCAGTCTCGTCGCTGTAAAAAAATTGTTCGAATCTCCTGTTGGGAAAGGATTGGACGAATTCAAGAGAGAGGTTTCGGTCTTATCAACCTTGCGACATCCGTCTATCGTTCTATGGCTCGGCGCGTGTACCGTCTCGCCAAACACCGCCATCATATTAGAGTACATGGATAGAGGCTCTTTACACGACGTTTTGCATCGCACGGAAGCTGTGTTGACCTTATCTACGCGCATTCGATGGTCCATCAGTATCGCCAAAGCGATGGCGTATTTACACACCCACAAACCGCACGCGATCATCCACTGCGACTTGAACTGCAACAACGTTCTCATCAACCGAGACGGCGCCGTGAAAGTTACCGATTTTGGTTTATCCAAAGTCAAGCAACACAGCAAAGCGACGAGGCAAACCGGCGTGACTGGAACGGTATCTTACGCCGCGCCAGAAGTTATCGTCGGAAATCAATTCACGGAATCGAGCGACGTCTTTTCATACGGTGTCACCATTTGGGAAATTGTCGCCAGGAAAATACCGTGGGACGGCTTGACGGAGTATCAAATAGTCTACCGAATGAGTTCGGCGTTGGATAACCCGGACACCGAATACGCCGCGTGCGAACAACATTTGAAAATGAACGCAAGGAGCGACGAAGAACAAGATCAAGAAAGCAGCAGCACATCATCATCATCATCATCGATAGCATCGACACCGTTCCGTCACCCGTTACAATCCATCTTGCGCGATTGTTGGTTCAAGCTTCCCGAACGCCGCCCAAAAATGGGCGATATTCTCGTTCGGATGATTGAAGTACACAAAGAGGCGTGTAAAGAAGAGCGGACGAAACGACGGGAGAAAGAGAAGGAGGAGGAGGAGGTGGGAGGCGCAACGACGAAAACAATTTAACCACCCTTGTACATCTGTATCATTATATATATATACCTATTCATCTTTGACGCGTCTTCGTTCCACACAGACAGTACTTTTCATCCAAATCCTCACAAACTTGAATGCAGTAATAAATAATTACTGCAAAGAGATACATACGCACAAAAACGCACGAACACGACTTCTCTTCGCGTTGAAACGAGAAAATCATCCGTCGTTATGAGAGAAACCCGATCGCACCGATCGCAACAGCCTTCTTCTTCTTCTTTGGAGAATAGTAATAATAAAAAGACGACTCAGACGAATTTTCCCCAACGGCGAGGAAACTTTGAACACAAAAACAAAGACGACGATAAAGATTCCTCCAACTACGCGCGAAACATGCGCGCATCCCGCGAGAACGGCCTGACGAACAACACCGCTGCTTTTGGTGGTGGTGATACGCCCCCTTTCGGCAGCTTTCCCTCCAGGAAGCGACAGGGCGAGAGAGAAGAGGGGAATGCTCCCCCGGGGAGGTTTGGGGGAGGTTCTGGCCAACACCAACAACAACAACAAAAACGAGCGAAAAAATCCGTCTTTCACGCGAAAGAGCAACAAAAGTCCGCAACCTTCCGCAACCCGGACCGAACGGACGGGACGTATTCGGACCAAGAGTTATACGAGCAAGCGATAGATCACTTGGATTACAGACGGTTGAAACGGTATAAATTGTGGTGGATTGAAGATCCGGAGTATCACCGAAAGTTGTACGAAGCGATGGCGAACATGGGGAGTCCGGTGGGATGGTCGGAGACGGACGAGGACGAGAGGATCGAGGATATCTTGAATCCGAATAACGAGGAGAAGAAAGGGAGGAAGAAAGTGCAAGGGCCTACCTTGCCGAAAGCGAGCGACGACGAGGACGAGGTGGACGAGAAGAAAAAGAGGAGAAAGAAGACGACGAAGAAAAAGCATTCGAGCAAGGAGAAGAAGAGGAAGAAGGAGAAGAGTCGAAAATCTTCCTCGCGGCGCAAGCGCCGAGGAGGCGGTAGCAGTAGCGAGAGTAGTAGCGAGAGTAGCAGTAGCGAAGACGACGACGACGACGATATCGACGAGGGCGAGTTGGTACCAGATTTTGACGGCGGCGAGGGCGGGAAAGGTAAGGACGACGAGAAGGAGCAACCCGAGCGTTTCTTGCAATTTTTAGAGAAAGAAGAGAGAGAGAAGAGAGAGAAACTCGTCGCCGCCGCAGCGTTAGATGAACGGAAGAAGAAAGAAGAGCGTTTGCAAAGCAGCGCGGGAGGAGAAGGAAAAGAAGGAGCAACACATGTTGCGGTCGATTTCGGCCCGGCGGCGCCGCCTCCCGAGGACGAGAATAACCTCGACATCGCCGCCGGAATACGAAAACCGGGATACGGCGGTCAACTCTTACCGGGCGAAGGCTCCGCCATGGCGCAGTTCGTGCAATCCGGGGAAAGAATCCCGCGGAGAGGCGAAGTTGGGTATTCGAGCGAGCAAATCGAAAACTTCGAAAAGATGGGATACGTGATGAGCGGCAGTCGACACGCGCGCATGAACGCGGTGCGATTGAGAAAAGAAAATCAAGTGTATTCGGCGGAAGAGCAAGCGGCGTTGGCGATGATTAACTACGAGGAGAAAGCCGCGAAGGAGAAGCAAGTGATGGAAGAGTTGAAGAGGTTAGTCGATCAAGCGAAGAGGGATTGAGAGTGAAGAGCTGTTGTTTTTGTTTTGTTGGTAAATGCGCTATATTTCTCTCTTTCTAAAGTTTACATTGCTTTTACATGTGTATCGCACGCGCGCTCTATTCTTCTACATATTACTACTACTATTAATAATCGGTTTCATTCCAGAAGTTTAAATACTCTTTCGGACGAACGTCTTTCACTAACACCGGCACCACGTCGCCGTTCAACGCTTTATACTCCGACTTCATGTCGTCTCCGTACAATTCCTTCAACGCGCCTTCGATAATGTCGCTGTGAACGAACGCGACGATGACTTTCGCGTCGCGCTCTTCCTCGAACACATTCGCGAACCACACGCGCATTCGATCGCGGACGGACTGCATGCTCAACTCGTTGGATTCGTACCTCAATTCACCGTCGCTATTTACGAGTAAACCGAGTTCGTCCGCGCACGTAAACACCGAATCGCTCGTCGCTTCGCCCAAACGACATTTCGTTTCTTGCGCGGCGTCTTCTCTGGCGGCAATCTCGTAGTCGTCGTTTTCGTGTATCGACGTGATATCTCCCAGTGTCTTTGTGAATTCGCACCCTTCTAAATACTTCTCCTCTCTCTTCGCCAACGCTCGCGAGAGGCCGCCGTATTGAATCGGATCTCCCGTCAAGTCGTCTTCAAAGCTATACGGTCGACGAATCTCAAAAGGCACGGTCAAATCGATCTTATTGCGAATCAAATCGGACACTCGTATGGATTTTCCACTCGCGCTTTGGTATTTTTTCACGCCAGACGTGTGCAACACCGCGAGTCGAGAGGTTTCAATCGCCCGCGCTTGCGGCGAGGTGAAAAAAGCCACTCTTTTCGCCTCCTCCTCTCCGCTCTCCTTGAAAACCTTCTCCATGTACGTCATCAACGCTTTACCGCTCTCCGTGGCTTCGTGCAAACCCACTTGCGTTAAACTCGGATCGAGCAACGACTTCCCGGTCACTTCGTCCGTGCACGGCACTCGTTCGTTCGGCATCGGCGCTTCGCCTTTTCGTCGCTCGCCCCAAACGTTATGCGCCGCCTCGCCGTGTCGAACGAACAAGAATAACTTTCGTCCGTTTTCTCTACTGGTAGTTTCGTTGTTATTAAAGACTTCTGCGTTTATCTTCGCGCGTATCGACCCCCACTGGCGACTGGCGCCGAACAACGCGCCGTCGTCCATCTCGTAGTTTCTTTTCCTCGCGTCTTCTTCGTTGTTCTCCTCGGCGTTATCGGAGAAGGGCGGACGGAGAATCCTCGATTCGTATTTGAACAAGTCCCGAACGGCGACAAACGCAGACTTTTCTTCGTCGATGTTCGTCGTCGCGCCTTCGACGCTTTCGCCTCCTCCTCCCCCTAAAAAAGGCCGCGTGGCCTTGAATCTCATCCTCTCATCAAATCCACCTTTTCCAATGCTCGCGCTACCTAAAACGACCATAAACGATGCTAAGACTACTGCTGCTATTACTACTGCTCTCGATGGTGGTGTTCTTTTGTTCTTTTTTGTCTTCAGCGACGCTTCTTGGCCGTCGATAAACTCATCAGAATCTGATTCGTTTTTCTTCCCCGTTGGGGGCAACAACAACAAAACTTCCTCATCTCTCGTCTGTTCTGTTGTCGTGGGAGTCTTTAAAGGCGATGACACAAAGGGAGAGAGAGTGTGAATAAAGGACGACCCTAACCATGCGTTTGGTTGAGAAGTCGTCATCACTGCGCGGTCGTAGAGTGCAGACCCGCTGAGATATTTATGAGGAAATTCGTGGGGAAATCCTTCAGATATGACACACGAGGATGATGAATAATGAGGTCTCCTTTAAACTCTGTCTCGCCTCGACGACCATCTTACTCGGCTTCGCACTTCGCAAACTGTCCGTAGTGACTCGAGAAAACGGCGAATCGTTACTCGCCGTGATATTCGGCGCTCTGTTGCCCAGTTTATTAATACAGGTATAGGTTTGATGCATTTTCCCCTTCGTTCGTGTTATCTGAATGTGTTACATTTGATGAGAGGCTCGCGCGAAACAAAGAACGACTTTACGTCTCGTCTCGCGTAAAACATCATCAATCGCTCGTTTTGTCGTAGCTTTTTGTGGACTTTCTTTCTTTATTCAAGCGAGGAGAGAGGTGTTGACTAAAATCTAATTAATGTCTTTCTTTGTACTCGTAATGCACTTAATATGACAGACGTTCGCTTCAATACACGCGAGCGCGGAGTACTTGGTGTTTTTCGCGTACAGCGTCTTACAGTGCCTAGTAGGCACAATTGTAGGTTTTCTGTTGTTTCGAAATCGCGAGCGAAATAAAGGGGAACATTTAGCCGGTGCGACGGTTGGGGTAAACTTAGGGACGTTCGCGTACCCGCTCGTATTCGCGGTGTTTGGCGAGGTCGGGTTACGGAGAGCCGTGGTGTTTGATTTCTTTAATCAAGTGTCGATTTTAATCGCCAGCTACGTGTTGTTCGCGCTGAGTACGACGACGAGACGTGATGATGGCGGTGGTGGAGGTGAGAAAACGACAAAGGAGGTTATTTTGAAAGCCATCAAGACGCAAATGTTCACGCCGTGTTTACTCGCGTTGTATCTTTCGATCGCGTTGAAAGCCATTCCGAACGCGTCGATTCCGTACGCGCTGGATCAGTTTTTAGGTTCCTTGGCGGTCGCGGCAAAGCCGTTGGCGTTGTTGTCGCTTGGGATATTGTTCGAGCCTAAAATGAGTAAGAGCGAAGTTTCAGACGTGGTGACTTTGTTGTTGATTCGGTACGGAAGCGGATTACTCATCGCCGCCACGGCAATCGCGTTGAACATGTACCAATTCATAGGGGGTAGTGGATTGGCGGTGTTGACGTTAGCGTTAACCGCTCCGGTGCCCTTGATTTCTATACGATACGCCAAACAGTTTGGGTTAAACTCAGGACCGGCGGCCACGGCAGTGAATGCGAGTAACGTCGTATCTTTTGTCGCTATTTTGATGCTCGCCGGAGCGGATTTCGAAACGCAACGGAGAAGTTTGATATCGCTGTTCGCTTTGATTGGTTTTTTTTTATTCAGCGTTGGTTGTTTCATGAATAAAAAGGCAATGATGGTTTCAGAAGAAGGAAACGACGACTCGTTTGAAATCAGAGATACCGGCAACGGGAAGAAGCGGTTCGTTTCCACCAACGCTTTTTTGACGAGGAGGAGAGCGAATACCATCGCCATCACAAAATTCGACGATACCAATCATATATACAAGAGAAGGAAAAACGTCGTCGAACTCGTACCGTCGTCGTTATCACCTGTAGTAACACCACCAAGAGTTCGTTGTCGCACTTTTGCAGTCAGTCGTAGGATTAGGAATAGGAATAGTGACAGATTTTTTTGTGTCTCGGCACATCGAAGCGCCGCGTTCGTCTTCTAGTAAAAATGTATGTAATAGTAAAATACAACCAATGCGTTGATAACGGTGCTATAAAGTATATATGTGCATGTGTATACCTGATAAGCAGGTAATTTTGTAGCGTAATCTCTCTCTGTCTTCTCATACTCTCTCTTTTTCTTTCTTTCTTAATTGTAAATCATGTCTTGATGCATATCCGTTAAATAGCAATTCAAAACCTTCAATCCGTAGTTCTTCTCGTCTCGACTGGTTTCTCTCTTTTGAAAAGGATCGGACCCGTCCGGCATGGCAAACCCTTCGTCGCGCATCTTTGCGTTCGCGTAATCGTCTTGACACAAGTGGCCGTACGTGAATGCGTCAATCATATCCGCGCCGAATCGCGCCATAAATTTATACACCTTCTCTTGGAACTTCGGGCCAATCAAGTACCTCGTGAATCCGGCTCCGGAGCGATCTTTCGGCCAATAGTAAAAGTTCCCGGTCAATTGTTGGCCTTTTTTCGGCCCGTCTTCGGCTAATATTGGGTACGTGTTGCCTTGTTTATCGCAAAAGCCGCCCTCGTCCGGTTGCGCGCACGCGGCTTCGTAAAAATTGGTCAACAAAACGAAATCCGCGTCCTCGGGGACGTTGGCGACGATCGCGTCTAAATGTTTCATCTGCCAGTTCAAACCGTCCGCTTCCATGATCAACGAAAACTTCTTCCCCGAGTTGGACTCTAACACCGTGCGCCAGGCGTGCATGTGGCCGAATAAACACCCGATGTGATGCGCGCCGCCGTATTGTTCTTCAGTCATCCCTCCCGTGCTGTTTCGTTCGTCGACGATACCCAACCACGGCAAATTTTTCAAGTTGTTTCCGTTTCTCACCGCGTCCGGGTGTTTCCATCCTCTCTCAAAGAACTCTTTATTCAACTTCCTTATCGGTTCGACCGCCCATTCCGCGTCGCTGATATTTTCCGGCCACTCCGTCGGCGTCACGCCGACGTCGCTCGTCGCGTCAGGCAACGTCTTTCGAATCTTATCAAAGTTCTCGTGATCTTCCGCGTCGTTCCTTTGAACGATGACGACGATATCCGCCGAGTGAATCCGAACCGGAGAATCTTCCCACGCGACCTCTTCCTCCTCTCCTAACAACGCATCTCTCTTTATATCATCCAAAACGACGCTGCTTTCCTCGCTTGGCAAAGAAGAGTACTTCTTCTGGTACTCGTCGTACACGCGCCACTTGGCGACCGCCATCGCTTTGCGAACGAACGGCGACAACTCAATCTCCTCATCATCATCGTTCATTTCACCACCGCCCAACGCTTCCATGTTGTTATTATTCTGCGTATCATCATCTATTTTCGTGGACCAAGTCATGTTGTCGCAAAATCCTGGGTGCAACCGGTTCCACTCTTCGTTCGATGTCTTCGTCGGGGCGACTGCCGACTTCAGTGATGCCGCGGATGAGGTGGACAGAGTGGCGAATGCGACGACGACGAGGAAGAGGATTGAAGACGCGACGTTGCTGGTGGTGAATTTTCTTGAAAAACTCGTCGTCGCATTCAGTCGGTTTTCTGAGAACAACAACAGCGGCGACGAGGACGACGACGTCATTGTGCGTCGTATTTAAGCCGCGCGCGGATGGTAAACTTTCCCCGAAATGGATGATTGGAAATTCGATAGACTACTACACGCAAAACGCTCTCGAGATACTAACAGAAACGAGAGAAACGCTTAGTTTGGTTCTTTTTTTCTTTCGCTCTGTGTGTGTGTGTCTCTGTCTCTCCGATGAAGCGTCGATGTGCCCCACGAGCAGGCAGCGCTTCTCTGTTGTGAAGCGCAAAAGGAAGATTTTTGAGGCTCGAGTTTTTTTGTCTATTTAGGGTTTTTAGCGTTTTTTGGTTGTTCCTTTACAACGGTGTAAAAGCTAGGCGAAACCGAGTTGCATATCATCAGTCTTTCATGACTGCGTCTGGCGTTTTGTCCTTCTTCTTCCCCGCATCGTCGTCGTCGTCGTCTTCTTCCTCCTCCTCTTCCGATGAATCATCATCTTCTTCTTCTTCATCTTCGCCTTTGGCGACGGCGACGTCGAACTCAAACTCCAAATCCGCGCCGAGGTACGAATCGCACATGAAGTACAACGCGTATTTACGTTTACCTTCCTCGGAGGGCGAGGCGAAACTTAACTTTACCTTGGAGCTTTTGACCAGATTGACTCTTTTAATCGCGCATAAGCGGTTGTCTTTTTCGTCGCCGACGACGACCCACCAACTTTCTTCGCGCGGTATCGGGTATCGACTGCAATTGACCGGAGGTAAAAGCGATACGGAATCGCCAAACTCCCACTCGCGAGAGACGTTGACTTCGACGTCGATGGTTGAGCTCGTGGAAATTTGTGAGGCGTTGGTGACTTTGTGTTCGCAATCGACGTTCGGGTACCGATTCGCTGCTTTCGCGACGTCCGAGAGTTGTCGCTTGGACAAGTCGCTCAAAATGTCCCCTCGCACGGAATCCTCCGCGTCTAACAACTCGTACACGGATTCCACGTCCTTATCCTTCGCTTTTAACGCTATGGATTTCGTCACGTGCGGTAATTGTAACACGCCGGCGTCTTTATCCCACATGGCTTGCGTTAACATTTGCGACAATTCCATGGCGCACATCGCCGGCGATAACCAGCCGTTGCTGGAAATTACATCCACCATGGCCAAGAGTAAACGCAAAGCGGTCGGTAAGATGGACTCTAAATCTCTCGCAAGGTCACCTGGTAACGCGACGCGACTTAAATGAGCTTGGAGCAACGCGCAAGTCTTGACGTGCGGGTCGTTTGTTTTCCTATTCGTCATCGCGATGGGCGAGTGGTTCAAGACGCGACGTATGATTTCCGCCTCACCCGGGCGAATCGGCACCGAATCAAACTCGCTCGCGCCTGAAACAATTTCCAAAATACCTTTCAGCTTTGTTTTTGCAGTTAAGGATGCCGCGAATAACTCAACCGTGGTATATTGCGCGTAATAATAACTCGCAATCATCCCGAGGTTCAAAGGTGAAATTTCATTCTCGCCAGTCTCGTCGTCGTCTTCGATTTGCGCGCATTTGGACACCTCCAAGTCGGATAAGGTGCTCTCGACGAGTTCACTCAACGCGTCCGAGACGTGCCTGTGAGACGTCCCAGTCAAGTTGTAATAGTTTGGATTCCTCGTTAATCGACGATAATAGTACGTCCAGGTGAGATAATCCACGGCGTCTTGTTTGGTTTCGATGGTTCTCGTGACGATTTCCGCGTTGAAGTGATCGTGTAAGAAGTGATCCAAGTGCGATTCCACCGGGAACGGTTCGTGAAGGAACTTGGAGTAGTACGCTTTCTTAGGCTGCGAACACATTAGCACGCACGTGCCGTGTTCATCTACGCCTGGACGCCCACACTTGGCGGTCATTTGCAACACGTCCACGACAGGGTAATCCGCCGCGGAGGAACCTCCGGCGTCGTAGAGTTGCGTCCCAGAAACGACGACGAGCTTTGCTTTTTGTCGTAAAGTCCACACCGAGGCGGCTTCGCAAATCATCAGCGAACACGCGTTACACTCAAACGCCAAAAACAACGCTTCTTTTTCGACTTTCGACAACCCTTCGTGAATGACGGCGATGCCAAAAGTCATCGCGTGTTTCACGCCGGCGTCGGATTCAATCTTCTCGGAGAGTTGTTCTAAGACGTTTTCGTCTTCCGAAGAGACATTTCGAAAGTACCCTTCGTCGTTGTCGTTGAGAGCGTAGGAGAGTAATTCCAACGCGCGTTGTTTCGCGTGTTTCCTCGTCGGCGCAAAAACAATCGCCGGTTCTTTCTTCTCGCAGTGCGTCTTGATCGCTCTGTACGTCGGTCGCGACATCGCTTGGACGCGAGATTCGTAATTGACGACGTCGAATCCGCGGACGAACAAGCGCAAAGGCGATGGACGCGCGGACGGGGCGAAATTAAACTGCCTTTTGGAGTTTACTCCGAGCCATTCGGCTAAATCTTTCGCGTTCGCGACGGAGGCGGATAAACCGAGAATGCGAATCGGCGGCGCCGATTTTTTTCCATCTTTTTTCTTTCCTTCTTCTTCTTCTTCTTCATCTTCTTCGCGTTGCTTTTGAACGGAGACGTATCGCATTCTCGAGCAGGCGACTTCAATCGTGGCCCCGTGCGCGCCACCGATTAAATGAAGCGCGTCCGCGATGAACAATTTCACTTTTTGCACGTTCTTGCGTTGTTTCCATCTTCTCGATAAAATGTCCCAATTCTTAGCGCTTGAGACGATGACTCGAGAGCGTTCGAGCAACTTCAAATCCGTCGCCACGTCGCCGGTTAATATGCACGTCGGAATGCCCATGGTGTCTTCGAATTTTACTTTCCAATCCGCGTATCGCGCTTCAGCGATGTCATCGATGGGAGCGCAGTAAACGCATCTCGCGTTTTCCACGCCGTGCGTTTCCACCGCGCGCAAGATGGCCAACTCCGCGCAGACGGATTTTCCCGAGCCGGCGGGAGCGGACACGTATACGCTCTCGTCAGAATCCGTCAACGCTTGATACGTTTGCGTTTGAATCGGATTCATCAACTTGAAACCGTCTCCTTGGGGAAGTTTTGAATACATCTTTGCAAACCCAAACTTCGCCTCTCGAATTGGAATCGGTTGTAAATCCAACAACTCTGTCGGCGCGGCGAACTTTTCCGGCAACAACAAGTGCTTAAACGAGACTGGAATGACGGTATCTCCGCCTAACCACGCGTCCGAGGTGACCCGAATAAAATATTGAGGAGGAATTGGATCTAACAACGAGACCGTAAAACTCACCGAATGTTCCTCGTCTTTGTTTTGGTACTTCAACGTGAAATATTCCGAGTGCAAAATCTTCTCGCCGTCGTTGTCTTCGACCATGATCCAAAAGCCTTGCGCGAACGAGTGAAACCGTTGATCCCAAACGAAATCTGGGGTCAAAACGACGTCCACTTTCAACGTCGAACGCGTGATTGGCTGCACGTGCGCCTGAATATCCATTCGAGGGAACTGGTGGACAAACTTATGTATCGCTTTACCCATTTTCGGAAATCGAATCAACTCGCCGATTTCTTGCGAAGTCAATTCAAAATACTGCTCCCAACTGACGTCTTTGCGTTCGATTTTCATCAAGATGTCGTTCGGGATGGCTTTGAACTGTCTCAAAGGCGTTTGCGAGGACCACGTTTTCTTTCCAGCCATTTTGCACAAGTTGAGCGATTTTTCGCAGAGTTGCGCCCATCCTCGTTTCAAGACGATTTCAAAGATACATCGCAACAATCTTCCCGCGGATTGGGTGATGTACACCATATCCGCCGATAACGAGAAACCTTCTAAACTCATGTTCGAAATGTACGCTTGGAGTAAGATGTTTATCTTCGCCGTCGATTCTTCTATGGATTCTTTCACCGGGATTGGCACTCTTTCCGCTAACGTCGCCAGTTCGATTTTTTCCTCTTGACGCACGGTGACGAATTTGAATTCCTCCGCTAACGAGAACAAACGGCACAGTTCAATGTCACCCATTTGCGGTTTCAAGTGTTCGTGGAACGCTTTCACCGTCCCGTGAGAGACGTAATACTGACTGGCGATTCGACCTAAATCCGTGGCTTGTAAACCTCCGCCTCTTTTATCGTATCGAATCAAACCGGCTTTGTCTAGCGACAACGCCGCCGAGTGCACTAAATCCGCTCTTCGGCTCGATAACGTCGGATCGTCTTCCACGGCAGATCGCGGCACGCCGTACAAGACTGGGTTTCTCAACATTCTCACGAATAAGTAAGTATACCCGAGCCATTTGACGGCATCGACTACGGAAGCTATGGAACCTAAAACAATCTCCGCGTTGAGCGAATCTGCTAGTTTGGCCACGAATTGACTTTCAATCGGTAACTGTTGATTGAATAAAGATAAATAGTATTGCAGTTCTGTGTGTTGGGTGATGATGATCCCTTCCCCGAACGTATCGAATTGAGGACGACCAGCTCTGCCCATCATTTGCATGACGTCTTGGAATGACAGTTCGTCCCAACCGCCTTTTTCGGGGTTGTACACTTGCGTCCCTTTGATTATGACCGTGTGCGCGGGCAAGTTCACGCCCCATGCTAAGGTTGCCGTTGACACGAGCACTTGAATGTGCCCATCCGCAAACAACTCTTCAACTAACGTTCTATCGGCTCGAACCATCCCCGCGTGGTGAATGGCAAAGCCGTATCTTAATAACTCTTTCAAATCATTCGATTTGACGTTTTCGGATTCTTGTCGTAAAATTTCCGCCGTAGCAGTATCACTCCCGACGTACTTCCCGATTGTTTCGTTTTCTATGGCCATGTCGCGCAAAGCTTTCGCCGTTTTGTACGTTTCTTTTCTCGAGTGCACGAACACCATCACTTGCGTTTGACCAGCTTGTTCGTCGACTTTTTCGTAGCACACTTCGTTCATCAACTGAAAGCGTTGCAACGGTTTCTTCACCGTGATGCCGATAAATTGCGATTGCAACGGGCACGGTCTGTATGAGTTATCAAAGACGAACAACCCTTTTCCGTGGTCGACACGAGCGAACGCGGCGACGTCGTCGTAGTTCGGTAGCGTGGCAGATAAACCGACGAATCGGACGTGTTTGCGAGTCTCTTCGACTTGTCGGATCGTACGCGCGATGATGGATTCCAAGACTGGACCGCGACCGTCGTGCAACAAGTGAACTTCGTCGACAATCAACAACGACACGGATTGCGTGTACGCGCGGTCGCCAGACTTTCGCGTTATGATATCCCATTTTTCAGGAGTACTGACGATGATCTGCGTGTCTTCAATTTCTGCTTTGGACATGGAAACGTCCCCGGTCAATTCGCGCACGTTTACTCCGAAATCTTTCAACCGTTCGCTCAAGTTACCGACTACTTCCGCGACCAACGCTTTCATCGGAGCGACGTATACTATTTTGAACTTGGTTAAATCAATCTCGCCGGTGTCTGGATCGAGGTGTTTTCCTATTTCGTGACATATGGTGAGCACCGCAACGTTCGTTTTCCCCGCCCCAGTTGGCGCGCAGAGTAACATGTTTTCTGGCGACAACAACGCCGTCTCGTACACTCTCGATTGGACTCTGTTCAAACTTTTCATGCCTTTAAACGCCGGCCTGGCCCATTCGGGAATTTCCTCGATTGGTCGTAGCTTTTCGTTATCCGCAAACGGCGGCGCTTTCATCGCCGGCACGTGCACTTCCTCGTATCCTTTCTTTTGCGTTCGAAACGAGCCTTCTGGGAGTTCGCACTTCGCGTTGGCCATCAAGCGACTGCCTTGATGAAACGCCAACGCGTCCAGTTCTAAGACTTTTCGGTGCGCGCTCGCGCCGAGCTCTTTTTCTCTTCTCTTTTGCGCGTCTAATCGTAACTTTCTCGCTTCTTCTCGGATTTTGTTCTCGACATTTTCCTGTCGCTCTCGCGCGGACGCCCTCGTCGCTTTCATTTCGGACAAGATCAACGCGCCGTTGGAATCGTTGCTCATTAAATTTTCAATGTCTTGCTTCTCCGTTTCCGATTGCGCTCTCGAGAGTTTCGTGCACCACAAGATGACGTCTCTATTTTGCATCAACGTTTTCACCAAATCGAATTTGTCGTACTCGAGAAGTCGAACGAGCTCATTTTCTCGCGATCGGTCGTCCGGCGCCTCCAGCGCTTGCAAAGCCTTCTCGGCGATTTCGGACATTTTCGTCTGATCGTTTTCTTTCTCCTCTTCGGTGGTCGCGTTTGACGAACCAGAGAAAGCGTTGGAAATTAAACGCTGCAAATAATAGGCGTCAATTTCCGACGGACGAACTATCACGTGTTGTTTCTTGTGTTTTTTTTTCGGTTCACCAAGAGAGTCATCAGAAGCGTCCGAATCCTCTTCCTCCTCGTCTTTGTCGTCGTCCTCCGAATCTTCTTCCTCCGACTCCGACCTCAACTCTCTCAACTCCGCTCTGTTTCCACCGTCTCCGTCGTCGTCGTCGTCCGAATCGTCCTCGTCGCTCTCTTCAAACTCCACCGCAACGCCAACGTCGTCGTCCATCTCTTCGTTCTCGCCGTTTTCGTACTCTGGATTCCCCTCCTCCCCCTGGCCGGCGGGCGTAAAATCCGTAATCATCTTTCCCACCGCGACTAACTTGGCAAACTTCTCCTCCGATAACTCCCCGACCAAACTCTCCACCTCTTCCTTCCGTTTTTTCTCGTTCACGGAAGTATCCTTCAACGTCTCCAACACCTCCTCCGCCGCGCCTCTCAACACGTCCGACGGTTGCTCGCCGAATTGTTCCGTCATCGATTTCAACAAAACTTCGTACGCCGCTCGCGTTTCTCTCGTCTTTGGCTTATACCCACTATTAAAGTTCATCTCGGAAGAGAGGACGTCTTTTTTGTGACCTGTCTTCTTTCTCTTCTTGTGAGTATCGTTCGTCGCGAATGCGTCCGAAACTGTCGAATGCTTCAAATCGATCGCATTTTTGGTCTTCTTTTTCTTCGTCGTCGTCCCAATCTTGTCGTTGTCACGTACGCGATCCCCGAACGCTTTCGCATCGATCCGCCCCCACAAACTTTCCGGCATTCCGCTCGGTTCGT
>Ga0114997_10002240_pt1 | contig 15669 bp, 24 predicted proteins | sample ArcticOcean_MG_C_2_FD_87045 | JGI IMG/M metagenome (GOLD analysis project Ga0114997, IMG submission 87045) | Marine microbial communities from western Arctic Ocean - ArcticOcean_MG_CB4_136 | ecosystem: Environmental > Aquatic > Marine > Oceanic | place: Arctic Ocean: Canada Basin | collected... | reverse complement strand
TTGCCAGATCCGTCAGAACCATTTGTAGTTCCAGCACCAGCTACCATTGCTGCTAAGACATTTTTGTCATAAGCATTTTTTAGAGCATATGCACCTGAAGAACTTGCAACAGACTCAAAATTTATATGAGAGTGTCTTTCTTCAATGTCATCCACTTTAAAAGCAAAAGCATTGGCTTGGTCAACAATTAGTTGTAATTGATCGTCAGCTAAGTTTTGTGTATTAATTAATGCACCGCGTGTGTACGCAGCTACAGTAACTGTAGGTTCTTTGATAATATTTACCGTGTCACCATAAGATTCGATTTCTCCAGCATAGTCGGTGTTTGTAATGTCTTCAACAACCGAAGCAGTTCTGAAAAACTTTTGAACCTTCTGGCTATAAATTGCAGGTATGAAATTATCTGATGGCAGGTTATTATAACCCGCAGATCTTGATATTGCCATATTATTCTCCTTATAGCGTTAAGTTAAGTTTTTAGTTTATGCTTTTATACGACCTTCTTTTCGAGCTAACATAATGTCTTTTTCGTGTTTGTCGAATTGTTGAGGCTTCAGTTTAGAAATCTCATCAATACTCCAAATTTTCTTTTCAGCTACGTCTGTTTGATTGGCTTTTCTAGTTGTTGTGACTGATCTTGCAGCTTCTTTTTTTATGTCTGAATTAGTTTTCTTTTCTGGTTTAGAAAGTCCCTTATCCATTTTATAAAGATCAATAGCTCTTGCGGCTAAGTCTGCATTATCTGTATTGTCATACAACCATCCTTGAATTGTAGGATCTTGTGATTGAACCCATTCATGAAATTCATCTTGGGCCCTAATCTCTGCAAAATCAGGATGACGTTTAACCAATTCAACTTCAGCTTTTTCTTTAGAAATCTGCGTTTGCTGTTCCTGTAAAAACTGAAATTTTTCTTCAAGTTGTTTAGTTCTAGTATCTGCTTGTTGCAAAGATACTGACTCTATAACATCATAGACATCTGGATACTTTTGTCTCCACTCTGCAAGTTCCTTTGGATCTTTAGGTGGTAGCATCTCATTTGCTTTTTGTTCAACTTGAGTCTTAAGTTTCGTAACTTCGTTCTTATGTTTACTTAAAGTCTTGTCGTAATGGCGTTTAAGATCGTCATAACGTTTCTTAAAAGCCTTTTCCTCGGCTGTTACAGGGCGTTCTTCAGGAGTAGCCTCTTCTTCGGTGTCCTGTTGTTCGGTAGCTGTATCAGTAACCTTATCATCGAGATCTCTTTTATACTTATTTTGATAAGGTGTCGGCTCAAGCATTTCTTCTACTTGTTCCTGTTCAGGTGTAAGAGAAACTTCTTCAGTAGTTTCTTCAGTTGTTTCTATTACATCTTCATTCGTGTCGTCAACCATAGTATCCTCCTTAGTTGAGTTGGGTGCCTTATGGGGAAGGGTAGCCCTCGTGTGCTGTAGTTAAACTACAGGTGGCACGTTAGTTGGTGGAGCATCCATCATTGGTGCTCCGCCTAATCCACTTGTGGGTGCATTAGGAATCTCTTGTTGGGGTGCCATAGTACCTCCTAGGCTTTCATCAAACATAGCAATAGACTCTTCTATTGTTGCAGCTGGAAATGCATTAGCAATTGCAGATTGAGGCACTAAATGTTGTGGCTCTTCTAATCCTATACCTTCTAGTAATTCTCCTACTTCTGGGCCTAATATAATAGATAATGCAGATCTCATACTTGGAGTTAGTTTTGTCTGAAGGACTTCAAGAACTTGATCGTCTAAAGTAGAAACAAATTGTTCTTTAGTTATTACAAAATTTGTAGCTTCTCCTTCTGTTGCTTCTTTAGCTATGCCTCCAATTACTGGCGTTTGAGCTATAATATCTTCCTCTGACATCATATCTTCCTCTGACATCATATCTTCCTCTGACATCATAGGTTCTTCTGGTGACATCATTCCTTGTGGGGGCATCATTGCCATTATGCTTCTCCTCGTAATTTTTTATTTAGATCTTGTTTAACTTGTTCAAAGTATGGTGCCCAGTCATCATCAGATCCTGTTTCAAAATCTCCAAATTCTATATCGTTAATCCATATTCTATTGTCTGAAGTTTTAAAGGTATACACAGGTTCTATTTTATCTGTAAGGACTCCATGTTTACTATCTTCTACTTCAATAAATTGATTATCTTCTATTACCCAGTGGGATCCAGAAACTAATACTCCTTGGTAATTGTATATACTCTGTGGCATAAATTCCATTCTAGCCTGTACAATACCACCTCTAGTCTCCTCACCAACTTTAATAGTTGTAATTTCTTTTGTAGTGCCGTCAGCCATTTGAATTGTAGTTCCTTTAACAAAACATCCTCCTGATCCACCTGAACCTCCTGATCCACCTGAACCTCCTGATCCACCGCCACTAGAGTTACCTCCTGGATTACCGCCATCTCTGCTTTTACTTCCTGGTGATGTTCCGCCTGAAGGTCCACCTTTTTGTCTACCTCCTGCACCTCCTGGTCCTGCACTTCCTGTTCCTGTACTTCCTGTTCCTGTACTTCCTGTTCCTGTACTTCCTGTTCCTCCACTTGGACCACCTTTTTGTCTAGCTGCAGCTCCTCCTGGCCCTCGACTACCTGTTACTGTACTTCCTGTACCACCATAGTTACTATCAGTACCAGCAGATTTATCTAAATCTACTTCACCAGAAACATCTCTCATATTACGTTGATTTTCATCATAAGAATAATTTGGGTGTACATCAAAGCCTACGTTTAAACCTTTCTTTTTCTTTGTCATTTTAGCTTGTAAAGATTTTTTTAATTTACTACGTTCTGCAACTGTCATTTTACTTAATGTTTTTTTTCCTATTTCACTGCCAAACATAGCTGATCTAGCTTCATCTGTCATAGATGCAATTGCGTTATTCATATTTGCTTTAGCCAATGCCCCTACAATTTTTCCAACTACACTTATTGATCCTAATCCAGGTATGTTACCTGTAAGTCCATTATATGCTGCGGTTGCAATTTTTCCATATGGCTGTCCTGTTTCTCCATCAAACCAACCACCACCTATTGACACTGCTCCTGGTCCTGTTGGTCCCATATTATCTCTATTATCACGGCCACCACCTCCAAACACAGGCCCAGGATCTACTGGAACAGGTTCGGGATCTATAGGAAAAGGAGTAGGTTCTGGGTATATTATTTCTGGATCTCCTGGTTCTGGGAATGTTGTTATAGGAGTTTCTATATCTGGAACAGAAGGTACTCCTGGTCCAGGTAAAGGAGCTATAGTTCCTGTTGTAGAAGTAGTCTGTACGTTTTGTACATCGTACATAATAACCCACTGGCCATTACTATTTTGTTGCATTACTTGTGAGTATGCAGGCATTCTGCCTGTTACTGGATCTGGTAATGGTGGGTTAGCTTGTACTGTCATTTTGATTTAAAATATCCTCTACTCTTATTATCCTTGTTGGTTTTGATTTGATCCTTGAGGCACAGCAGCTTGCGCAGCGAACTGATCTTCCCCTGGCTGCGGTACACTTCCAGCTCCGATGTTGCCACCTCCAGCTCCCGTTGCGTCTGCTGGATTTGCTCCTGGAGGTACTCCTCCAGCAGGACCCATGCCTGGTGGTTGTTCACCAGGGCCTGTAGTTTGTTGATTTCCATTTGTCATCCCCATTATTTTAGCAAAAATTTGTGCATTCTCTGGATCATTGATTAATTGATCTGGATCAATATCTAACGATTTAGCAATTTCTTTAAGTACTGAATGCCATCTTACAAATGGTGCAATATTAGGATTGTTCGCAGTTTGCATAAATGTCATTAGTCTTTGTGATCTAACTTCTTTCTGCATTAACGAAGATGTTCCCATTGCTTTAATTTGTAAGTCGCCTTTTATTGATTCCATGCTGTTATTAAATTGCATATTCCATGCAAATAAAGATTCACCAAGGGGCCTTAATAAATAATCATCTATATTTTTTACTACTGTTTTAATACTTAATGCAGCTGCACCCATAAGCATGGACATACCTGCTGCAGTTCTTGTTGTTGATTGTACTCCAGTTGCACCATGAGAGTACGAAGGTATACCTGTAGATTCATCTGCTAACTGTCTAAACTTATCAAACATTTGTAAATTTTCTGTTGCTGTGCTTGGAAACTTAATGCCGTTAATTGCAGTTCCTGTTACTCCAGACTGTCTTCTAAATATTTTACCAGGATATATAGACATGTCTTGACCTGGTACCAATTGGGTTTCATCTATATCAAATACTAAATTACCAGCTAATGCTAAGTTATCAATAGCCATTCTTGCATGACCATTCATTACCATTTGTGCATCTTCCATATTTTCTGGTATACCCACACCAAAAAATTGATACGGATTTATTTCATAAGGACAAATATGATAGGGTATTCTATCAGGAGTAAATGGATTTAATACTAATCTTAATAATTTTCCATTACATATCCATGCATTAATCTGTATTTCATCTAATGCTTCTAGTTCTGAGCTAAACTCAAGACCTGCTTCTTCAGCAAGTTCTTTATCCATTGTGCCCCAGTATTCATATACTTCAAATCTATTTTTTTGAAGATCATCTACATTTTCTCTATCAAGTAATGAAGTTTCAAAACCTCTTACTTCATAGTTAGCACCCATTTTTAAACATTCTGATATAGCATCAGGTCTAAAGAATGGTCTTTTAGCTAATCCCCTTAACTGTCCTCTATTAAAAGAATGCCTTTGTATTACATAATCACAATCATCTACATTAGTAGCATCTGGATCAGGATAAAAATCCCATATACTTACAGCTTCTAACTTAGGTACTGTTTTAAGTTTAGGATTATATACTTGTTCTTCAGTTTCTTCATCTTTATCCCAGCTATGTAAGACTTTTTCATCTGTAAATGGTCCTTTTAGTACTCCAGTACCCAGTAATACCATCTCAAATAGAACATGTCTTAGTACTGTTATAGCTGATGTTTCATCTAATTGATCGTTTATTAGCTTTTGTAAATTAGCAGCAGCCTCTCGTGCTGGCTCAATATGTGGAGTATTAGGAGAATCAGGTGATGGACCTTCTGCAAAGTCTATACCTTCATAATCTTTTGATAATCCACGCAATAAATCAGCTGTAGTTGTTCCTGCTGCAATTTCTTTACCATCACCAGGAAAACCATATAGATCTACTATATTACTTTCATCTCTTTGTAATGGCTTTTCTTCTTCGTCTTCACCTTTTACTCTAGCAAATTCTGCTATACCATCAGGTATGGGTGTATGATCTACACCAATTGGAAAGCCACCACTTGAAAATAGTACTTCAATCAATTGACCAAACGCTGCTAGAACTTTTGTTTTAGTTATTTTAACAAAGACTCTAGACTTTTCTCTTTCTGTAAAAGACATATCAGCACCATAGATTCCTCTATAGTTTCTGTATGCTGTTAGCCATCTACTTTCATCAAAGTACCTAGCATCTTCTGCTTTTAAAAAACGAGACTTAATGACACCTTCTAGACTAGAAAAATCATTTCTAACAGAATCATCTTTACCTTGTTCTTCTACTCCTACAACTTCGTCATCGGATAGATCTATCTTAGCCATTAAGTTTCCTAACTATTTTAGTAGTCTCGTTCGTCAGCCATAGAAAATATTTTTCCATCGACCATATTAGTTTTTACTTTAGATGCATCTTCGTTTTTTCCACCTTCTTCAACAGCAGGCATATTGTTAGCAGGTCTTTCTAAGCTAGTAGTAGTCTCATCAAGATCGCCTTGTTTATATTTTTGCATTATATTTGGCATTTATTTCTCCTTAGTTTTTGTTTTGTTTACAGCTTCTTGCATAAATTTAAGAAGCCATGGGTTGTCTCTTATAACAACATGAAAGGTATTGGCTAAGTTATTAACTACAGTCTCTTCCTTTTCATCGTCTGCAAGTGGATTATCTTTTTGGGTTAGTCCACTAACGTATACGCAAGAATGAAAAATTTCATGTATTACTGTATTTAGTAAATCATGAGTTTCTAAACCTGCATTGATTTGAATAGCATTTTCTCTTTGTAAATACTGTCCATAACAATCTGTTAAGTTATCCTTTTTAAAATCAGGATTTTCTACTTTAATAGTTAGATCTTGAAATCCAACTCTTAATTTTTTATTGTCTAATTCCATTTAATATCCAAACATTTTATCAGATGGTGTATAGTTACTTCCATTATTAAATGATGAGTAACCATGACCATGGGGATTAATGGGGCGAGACATACATCCGTATCTTAACGCATCATATGCGTGGTCTTCTGTGTGAGTATCAACATCCTCTGGATTGTTTTTATCACACGGTAGTAGAGGTAGTGTTCGTATTAAGTTAATACAGTTATTAAAAATAAATAGAGATGGTTTATCTCCATCATTAGTATCTCTAACTGATAACCTTTTGTGTATTTCTAGTTTACCATTTATACGACTTCTTGGTGATCTATCAGATGGTCGCCATCTGCATCCTGCATTGATCATTGTCTCTGCAATACTTGGACCGACATCACCTCTTCGTGCCCATGTACTTGAATCTAGAACACCGTATCTAATATACTCATTGTATTCTAAATTTAAAACTTGATTAGCAAATATATCTGCTACTACTTTTTTTGTATACAGTTCTCTATAGACATACAAGTTATCGTCAAAGTCTATAGCGAACCAGAGTACACAAGCAGGAGAAGAGTAACCCCAGTCACATGCTCTAAACTTATGCCAATTACTAGGTATATCAAATGGTTCTACAACATGATTTACCTTATTAAACTCAGGAAATGCAGCATCTTCATATGCACTCCAATCACCATCTAAGAATTGCTTCCTTTGTACCTCTGGTAAAGAGGCTAGCATAATATAATAATCCTCTGTTTGCATCAAGTATGGATTATCTTGTAACTTAGCGGGTATAAATCTTCTAGTTATTTTTCTTACACCTACTGGTGTTTGTATCTCAATATCAAATCTTGTATTAGGAACAGCAGGATCAACAAACATTTCTTTTACCCAGCCTGAACCTATGTTCCCTGGATTCCCTGTAGCTCTCATAAATACTGGTATCTCAGGATCTACAGATCTAAGAGATGATCTTAAAAAGTTGTAGATATCTGCATTAGGATATTGGGGAAGTTCATCCACTCCAATCCAGGTGTAAGATTGACCTTGATATCTAAGTACGTCAGTAGTATTTTCAGCATATCCAAATTCTATTTTTGCTCCTGATGGAAATCTCCATTCTTTTTCTTGCTCTCTCCATTTAGCACCAGGATACGCTTTAGGGTATAGTTGTTGTGAGTGATTAATTAAATCTCTTAACTCTGGCATAGAACGTCTAAGCAATAGACATCTATGTTTTTGTTTATCACAATAACGTAGTGGATCAATAAGCATTGCATATGATTTACCACCACCCCTTGCACCACCATAAAATACCTCTCGTTCAGATGCAGCTAAGAATTGTGTTTGAGGTCCACTGTTTGGTTCAAATATAACTTCTTGTTCTTCTACTACTTTTTTTACGTTTGGTGGTAAGATGTCTAGATCATCTTCTACAATTATATTTTGTTTGTTTTCTAGTACACCATCAATTTTTTTAATAGCTTCTTTTTTATTCTTTAATTTCTTTTGGGCATTATGATAATCATCTTTAGCTTTCTGTACTTGTTTAGCTATATCACTAATGCTAGCTTTAGCTGATCGTTTAGCTTTGGCTATAACCTTTTTATGTTTAGGTTTAGGTGGTGGTATATCATTCACTTCTTGATAATACCTTTCTTAAACCTGGTGCAGATATATATCTGCCTGTTTTCTTTTCCATCCATCCAGCAACTTCTCGATAGGAACAACTTTTAATATATTGTTTTGCTTGTTCTATAGCTTCGAGTTCCTCTTGGATCGGCTCTAATAACTTATCGTCTTGTTCACTTACTTTGTATCCAAATGGAACAGTTCTTGCAATTCTTTTTCTATGACCTAGACTCATTGTTTCGTTTCCCATATAACATTGTCCACGACCAACTATGTATTTTTCCTGACCAAATAAATATCTTGTATACTATATTTTTCATTATGCTTCTTTGGCTGGCAGTATAAAAATACCATGGGCTACTTTGGCATTAATATCTAATTTTTCTCTTTTAACTAAACCTACTCTATCTAACACTTGTTTAGCTGCTTCCATTCTAATACTTGCTCCTGGTATAGAGCCATCATCGTCTATTGCGTTGGCTATGCTTAAGGCAGCTTTCGGTGAGTGAGCTGCTAATACCGTTTCGGCACGTTCTATGATTTGGTTTTTTAAACCTTGCACCACTTTCGGATATGAGGTGGGAGCATAGCCTGCAATCTCTGCTGCAGTTCTTGGATCACCTTGGGCTTCACCAAATAAAGCAGAGAGAAACTCTTGTTGTTTTTCTGTTAACTCTGTTGTTTCTTTTTTGTCTAGAAGCATACAACAATAACTATAGCTACAACACAAATAGCCAAAGCAATTTGTTTATGTTTAGGCATAGCCATAACTTTATCTTTAATCCACATTATTTTTTTCATATTATCTCCTTTAGCAATTCCATGCTCTTAATGATTTATTAATCCTAGAGTTAGGATCATTTGCTGTTTTTTTTGATGTTAATTTTTTCTTCATGCCTTTCATTCTAGCACAGAATGATGCTCGTCTTTTATTACCTTTAACTTTACTTGGAGCTTTAAGGTTACGTTTCTTTCCCGTTTTGGTTTTGCCTTTATTATAACTTGCACGACCTTTAGCATTCAGTCCCCCTTCGGGACTTTTGCCTTCTTTTCTAGTCCATGCAGGTGACTTAGCCATTATGATATCTTCCTATACTTTCTTACTTTATTAGCAATACTCTTTGGCTGTTTAGAAACTTGTTTACCTTTTGCTTTAGATTTACGCTTTGCTTTTGTAGTAGCAGCATACTCTGATGCTGATAAGGCTTTAATAGCTTTTGCTGGTAGATAACGTTCACCAGTCACAGAAGATTTCTTCCCTGACTTAGTCCGCCACTTTTGTTTACCCCAAGACTTTAGGCTTTTTTGACTTTTTGCTAGTGCCATTATTTTTCTTTTTCTTTAATAGTGTAAAGTCTACTTTTGAAATTTTACCATCTCTATTCTTATCTAATTTTTTTTGATTACCTTTAAGCATTACTTATATCCTCCGCCTGCTTTTTTATATGCTTTAGCTAAAGCCTGTGCCTTACGGGCAGACCACTGTCCTGCACCTGTACCATGAGATGCTTGAGCTTTAATACGATTAAAGATTTGCTTTCTCTTGGTAGGTTTAGTATAGTTGCCTGCTTTGTTTACTGTGCTTTTGCTTTTTGCCATGCTTGCTTTTTTTTAACTCTGTCTTTAAATCGTTCTCTTCTAGCTTTAGTCTGCTCTTTTGATCTTTTATTAAGCAGATCAGTTAGTTCAGAAAACGGCATTGTCATTAGTTAGCAACAGCCTGGATTTGTTTATTAATAGTATCTAGCATAACATCTATATGTGGCTGCCATTGTTCATCGGAACCTGTTAGGTAATCTCCAAACTCAATGCCTTTAACCCATATTCTATTTGCTGATGTTTCAAAACAGTACACACTCTCTACATTATTAGTTAGAACTCCATGCTTACTATCTTCTACCTTAACAAACTTGCCATCTTCTATTACTAAATGTGAACCAGATACTTTAACATCTTTATAGTTGTATATACTTTGTGGAATAAATTCCATCTTAGCTTCTACAATACCACCTTTAGTATGCTCACCAACATTAATGTCTATGATGCGTTTCTCAGAACCGTCTAGCATTTCAACTAAAGTGTTAGCTACAAAGCAACCTCCAGAACCACCGCCTTGGCCTCCGCCTCCGCCGCCTCCGCCGCCGCCACGACCGCCTCTGCCACCTGGACCTCGACTACCTGTGTTACCACGACTACTTTGTCTGCCTTTGCCTGGACCGCCAGGAGTTTGTCCTTGTTTGTTTCCAGCACCTTTGCCTGCAGATGATCCGCCTCTTCCAGCTGAGCTAATCGCTGATGCTTTTTTATCTTTAGCTGCTTTAGCTGCTGCTGCCCTAGATGCTGCTGCACCTTTTTCTCTATTAGCTGCTGCTGCTTTATCTGCTTTAGCTTTTGCTATGGCTGCTGCTTTAGCTGCTTTAGCTTTTGCTATGGCTTTATCTGCTGCTGCTTTAGCTGCTGCTGTAGTTGCTGTATTGGCTTTTTTCTGTGCTGCTGCTATAGCATCATCAAAAACAACCATATTCAAACCTGTTTGTTTAGCTGTACGTCTAGAATTTTGAGTAGCAGGTACTTTAACAATAGTACCTTTGCCCCCCATACTACGAATTCTACTACGGCTACCTGCACCAGCTCCCATTTGAGCTCCGCTACCACGTCCGCCTCTACCTGAACCTGTAGATCTACCTGAACCTGGACTCCCTGGTCCACGTCCACGTCCGCCTGTTCTGCCACCACGTCCACCTGGACCTGATGATCTGCCTCCTGGATTACCTCCGTCTCTTCCTGCCATAGTCTTCTCCTTTTAATATTGTGTTAGTAACCCATGCCGCCCACTTTTTTAGTGGTTCCCATAGATTTTTTAGATTTTTTGCTATTACTTTTTGCTTTTTTGTTGGTTTTTTTTGGGTAGTTCATTGATTTCATTTGTTTTTCCCTTTTTTTTGCCAAATATCTCTGCATGGCGTGCCTCTGACATGCTATAAAACTTGCCATTGATCATCTCTTTGCCGATAGATCCGTATATTTCTCTGATTGCCATGTAGTTTTTCCTTATAAACCAGTAGTTTCCGTGAATGTCCATGGTTGTTTAGTGTTTTTATCTGTGTGACCCATTGGTAACTACTGTATATCTATCTATTATACACAATATCACGATTCTGTCAATACATTTATTTGATTTATTTAGATTATTTATTTTGTTATTGACAAAATCGGTATTAGGGTGTATAATGGTATTAAGGCCTCCCCCCAGGCCCCTATATGTATTACCTAAATGTACTATTAGGGACTCATCTATGGGTGTGGACCCCTACAAGTACCATACTAATGTGGCCGCCTAAGTGGTTACCATTGTTTTCTACTGATTTTCCAACTATGGCGTATAGGATATATAGGGTACCCCCCTAGCCCCCTGCCTATCCCCTTGATAAATTTACATAAAGTTATTTTTTTATGCCTATAAGTTTTTTTCAGGTACAGCTATAAATATTTTATAAAAGAAAACTATAAAAAATCTTTTATGGTTTCAATTAAAAATAAAACTATAGCAACCTTGATTGCGTATCTTATGGGAACTATGACAACCACCTATGGCAACTATTAAGAATTACATGGTGGTGTATTTGGTGGGGTGGCGTTTAAAATCTAGGCACAAAAAAAGCCCTAACAAATTAATGAAAGGGCTTTGATTGTTTTAGTGTAGTGTCTTAACTTACTTTGAACATTTTAGAGAAAGGCTTAAATTCAACTATGTGAACATCTGATATTTCTTTATCTACTTTCACCTTGCCATCTTCAGTTGCTTCAGCAATTGCCGTTTCATTTACATCAAGTATTAACTCAATGAAATCTTTCATGCTGTTTAAATCTTTAACAACTTCATCATCAAATTTATCTATGAAAGTTTCATAATTAAAACCATATGTATTTTCTTTTTTATTATACTTAATTAATTGAGTGCCTTTACATATTGAAGTTTTAAAACCTTCAACAGCATTAAAAACCACCTCATTAAATAAGGGTTTAATAACTGTACCCTTAGTTTTTTTTACACCACTAATTGATTCATCTGAAAAATTAATTAATTCACTTAATGGAAGTTTAACAATTTTGTTAGGTGATTTTTCTAGATCCTTATGATCTGGCTTATAGTCAGCAAGTTTAACAATAAAAGATTTTTCCTTGAATTGTATTTTACTGTCACCACCTTTTATTTTTTGTTCCTTATATACTGAAATGGCTCGCAATACATTGGCTTCAAAAAGGCTATTTCTTTCAGCAATTATAAATCCAAGTGTATCTTTATCTAGTCCTATATAACTTGCTAAATTCCAGCAATACTCTCTAACCTTATCCCAATCTTGCAATTTGAAAACATCATTGGTTTCATTTTGCATAGCTAAAACAAGATTATTAATTGTTGCAGGTGAACTTGCATTATCAATATCTTTTAAATTATTTATTAATAATGTTTTTAAGTCTGATTTAATTGTAGTCATATTTTTTATTATCCTTTTATTAAATTTTGATTTGCATTATTGCGAATCAATACCCTTGATTATAAGTATATATACGCATAAGTCAATATATCTAAGTCATTGATTTCATTGGCTAAATCAAGATATTAATATCTCAAATTATCTAATGTTTTCAATATCCTTTATCTATGAGCTTTCAACTTTATATATATCATTCTGATATAGGTACCACTAAATCTACCATTCCAAATTTAGATAAAATTTACAGCCGAACATGGAGTTGCCAATTTTTAATTGGCTTGACTTATAAATACATGCGTACTAGAATATGTACATTATGAAAACAAAATTAAAAAATATTAAACTTGGTAGTTATTTTGTATCATTAATGAATTTACTTTTTTTATTCATTTTTGTTGGAGTTCCTATCATACTACTATTTGATTAACAATTATTTATTGACACAGCCATAGCTTCATGTTATCATAAGGCATTGATAACAAAGGAGTATTTATATGATAGAATATCTTATCACTGGTGATGCAATATGGTTAGTAGCTAGTGCTATTATATTGCTCATTGAAAACTATCCTTTATAAACTTAACCAGTAGGAGGGTTATATGAACGACCAATGTAAACAATGTAGTGGCAATCACTACATTACAAAACACAAATCAACACATGTACTGCATGAATACAAAGGCGAAAACTTTCATCGTTATGAAAAAGTTACAGCCTCTTGTCCGAGCTGTACTCAATTAGAACCTTTAGGCTTACATCAAGTATGGAAAGACTTCAACAAAGTTTTTCTTAAAGAACATGTAGAACCTAAAGACTTTAGAAAGAAAGGATTATTGTAATGCCATTATTAATATTGTACACATGTACTATAATTGTATGCCTATTTGTTTTAGCAATGGTGAGCATATGATGAACTTAGATTATGTACTAGCCATACTATTTATAGGCTATGTTTGTTTACTAATCTATTCTTTTAGTTATATAACTGGAGGTATGCTATGAAGAAAAAGAAAACAAGGTACATAAGTAATGATGGTTGGTGTGTCATAGCACTAATCGTTATTGCTTCCTACTTTCCTATACGATTACTTGTGTCGGTGGTATGGGGAATATAAAAGACACAAAGCAAAACAAGATAGATGCTAGTAGCATCAGTGAGCTGGTCGATATAGCATTCGTAATTCACCATGAGTTTGATGGAGAGATACCATTTCTTCTTCAAGACTTTGAGTATGAGTTACGGGTGCTACTTGATACCCTTAACTTTACAAGACATTAGGAGAAACTATGAGTAATATAATAGACTTAAATAAGTATAAAGAAGATAAGATAGCCGAGAACTATAAGACAAAAACGGCTGGAGATTTTTACAATAAGATTATCAAGGCGTCAGCCTTGAAGTCCTTGAAGAATGGAATGATATCTCAAGAGGTATTTGACAGTAAATTCAAAGACTTATAATATTCCATTAGGAATCGTAGCCCTAGTAAATTTACTCCTATCTAGGGCTATCGCAATCAACAGGAGTAATAGGAGAACAAGACTATGTATGTAGTATTAAAAGAGAATGAGTATAGCCACATAGCTAATACTTATACCTATGAGTACCAATCAGAAGATAAACTTAAGTGTCAGTCATGGATAAATTCTAGGATAGACCTTAATATGCTTGAAGGGCAAATAGAAAAGTATGCTATTGCTCATATTATAGAAGGTGAGGAAGTATGACAAAAGATTATAGAAATAGACTCGCATCACAAGACAGTATCAAGACCACTACTGTTAGTAGTCAGCATGGCATAAGCCAAGTTAGGGTAGCAGACATGCAACTAACAATGATGTACAGAGCTTTGAAGCTACACCCAATGAAGCTCACACGAACGCAACCACCTGCCATATCGTGGTGGCGACAAGTATTTAATCTTAAGGGTAATAAAGAAAAGCTATTGCCTCAAGCTCTAGCCATTCTTAAAGAAAGACTTGGTGATAAAGATGATACTTATAAAAATAATATAATAGAAATAAGTACTTAAAATAAATTTAGGTAATAAAAAACCCCACTAGGAATTAACTTAGTGGGGTTTTTCTTTGCTCAGCTACCAGCCGAACTCATCTTCGGGATCCATCAAGCAGTACCAGACATACCATGTAAGACAATAACATTAGGCACTTGTGCTTCTTCTGTTATGCCATCTAGTGCATTGTTCAGCTTATTAATTCTGAACTGTGCTTGAGGTGTTAGAGCAATAGATGTACCGACACCTTGAAGTTGACTTTCAATCGGCTTCATCATCTTACCTAATGGAGATTCAAGTAATCCCTCGACACTTCTTATCTTAGATAGGATAGCTTTGACATCATCATAGTATCCTTGTCTTTCTAGCTTTAACTTATCTAAAGCCATAGACATTCTGCCTCTAAGTATCTTCTCTTGTTTGATAGCATTGAAATCATCAAGGCTAGTAACTGCTAGCCCTTGAGAATGACAATCAACATTCAATCTAATACACACTTTATCATTGAAGTTATCAATGACCCATTTGGTATAAGCCTCATGGCTATTGATCTGTGTATCAAGCTCATCTCGTTTATGATATGACCTGCCCCCGTACTCGGGAGAACTCATAGACATGATACCATTTTCTTTTAGGTAATCATGTTCTACTAACTCAAAGGTACTTCTACTTGGATAGGTATTGAAGTCAGCCCTTGCGTCATACCCATGCATATCATCTGACTCTGCCGATACTAAATTAAAAGTAACGCATTGATCTAAATGAAATGCTTCACGACCATGATGGTTGTACCTACTGTTATCACCTACTGTGCTTTTTATTTTGTCATATTCTTTACAAACAAAATCTTCTAGCTTGAGATCTGCTATGCCCTTACCAATAGGCATACCTGATAGATTCCATTTGTTGTTATCGCTAACCTGTTTCACTATCTGTATCTGATCTTGTGGTACATGTGATGTGATATAGCTGTTGGCTACATTCCAAGATTGGTCGTAAGCCTCTCTCCATTTATCTCTAGCTTCTACATAAGAATCTCTATGCTCACTAGGTAATGCGTGGATAGTCTTAAGTGCATGAGGAAGAATAATATTTTCCTTTGCGGTCTTATCTATTATTGTTTTTGCCATTTGAAATCTCCTTCTGTTGGCGTTGATATGTCCTTAGTATATACCTTATGTGTGCGTATGTCAAGCCCTTGACTTAGATATATAAATGTTTATAATGGGTGTATCAATTAACAAATAGGAGAAAACAAATGACCGAACTAGATAGGAATGGTAAGCCTAAAATTTACTGCAAAAATTGTGGGAAGAGAATGGCTCACACACAACAACAACAATACTTTGGCACTACTGGATATACAAACTATCAT
>Ga0114997_10002237_pt1 | contig 15681 bp, 16 predicted proteins | sample ArcticOcean_MG_C_2_FD_87045 | JGI IMG/M metagenome (GOLD analysis project Ga0114997, IMG submission 87045) | Marine microbial communities from western Arctic Ocean - ArcticOcean_MG_CB4_136 | ecosystem: Environmental > Aquatic > Marine > Oceanic | place: Arctic Ocean: Canada Basin | collected... | reverse complement strand
GCGACGTCTGGAATTGAATGCCCTTCTTGGGTGATTTGCTTAACCGCAGCAACTTTAAACTCTTGGGTGTATCGTTCGCCTGCCATTGTTGGCCTCCTATTGCGTTACATTGTAACCAATTGGGGTGTCTATTAAACTGGGTGCGTATCATTACAGCTTATTCGAGAAAATATGTTAGCGTTTGAATGTATCATGGTTTACAAGTTGCTTTAATGCCTTAGATACATTTTTAATATTACCTTCCGACATTACTAGGTGATAACGCAACATGTCCCTAACATCGCCCTCAAATTGCGCTTCTAAAATATACTTCAAAGTTTGGTTTATTTTTTCATCTGGTATTTGTTCAAGTTTTATAAGCGAAGGTAAGCCATCATCATATTCTAAATTAATTCTGGACTGACAAACACCATCAAAAAAAGTATTGTTAAAGCAACCGCTTGGAATGTTTTGCACTCCAGCTTCGAACGACCCTGTTCCACTGGCCGAATATACTGAGTCAACAGAAGTAAATAACGTTTTTGTATCAACGAATGGATTTAATAGTATGGTATTCGTCAATTTTCTTAAAGTTGCATAAAAATCTAAACTTCGCATTCCTGCGCAATGGGGATGATCTTTTATATATAGTGTTGTGGTGACTGGAAGTCGCTCACGAAGCCTTCTTGCCGTGTTGATTTGATCACTATATTGCCAGTTAGCAACATCTATAGACTGTTCAGGTTGCATATGAAGAAGTAGGAGTGCATTCATTGAAGAATTTTTTGTGATATTGCCAAAACTATAAAAGTATCTTATGTAGTATGCTCTTAGGATATTTTTTATTTTTTTTAATATCATTAGGTTAAGTGGCGGATGGATATACTTCGAACCACCTTTTCGAATATAAAGTTTCACCAAAAATAATAAGCTTTTAATTTTTTTGATAGAGAAGAAGTTACGATCTACCACTTTATCAAAATCTCTTGGCTTATCGATGCCAGAAATAAGTTCACGATATTTAGAGATATCCCTAATCGTTACTGATTTCGAATTATTTGTAATCAACGTGCTAAAGTCATCACCAATATATACATTAAAGCATCCTAAAGCATATCGATCTGGCCTTAAATGAATCGAATGCACATTGTTTTGATTACAATAAATTAGAAATAGTCGCTCATGAAACCAAGTCGGTTCTGACATTGAGAAAATAATTTCGTTAAAATTGATGTTATCAAACTTAGATATCAAATATGATAAGTAAAGCTCTAATTTTTGTTTAGGGAATTCTCTTAACCTCCTATCACTCAAGACTAATGCCATCAGAGATATATTATGCTTTTCTTCAAAATCGCAAATCATGCTAACGTCGTAACTACTTTCTTTAACTTTATCATCGGTAAAGTCAAGGATAATATCATCTGAATCACATAATTCTAAAGCAAACTGTAGATCATCTCTGTTTCGACATATAACAATGACGTTGCTTATTTTTTTTGCCGATAGAATCCACAAAGGGGTGCGGTAGTGACTTGCCATAATACAAATAAAAGGTCTTGACATGATCAAATCACCAACAAACTATGGATATTCTTAAGCCCCAGTAATGGGTGGAATGCGTAGACCTTACTCACCTCATTATATATGTAAATTCCAGTGCTTAGAAAGACTTTTCCAGATGACCCGACCCTTCTTTCTAAATAAAGTGACTGGCTTTGTCCAAGAATCCAGATTGGACCAATTTTCTCTATACCGCGAACAAAGCCATCGACCTGTAAAATAGTTCCTTTTGTTCCATGAACTAGTCCACCCGAAAAGCTATCTGCAAAGGATATTTCACCATCAAAAACTCTGGGTGTATGCGGCTGAGATAATCCACTAAATAAGATCTTATCAATCTTCAAATCAGAATTTAATGACACTAAATGCCCATCATATACACCATTCCTCCAAAATCCACTATATGAGAACATAGTAACTATTAACTGGTTATTAATAGAGCTAAGGTCATTTATATGATGTCTACTACTCCCTCTTTTGCCTGAAAGCGGTGATATAAAGCTTTCGCTTACTTGAACTAAATTAGAATCTAGTACAATAATTGAGTCTCGAGATGAATTTGCTATGTAAATGAAATCTTCGATTATTTCAATGCCACAACAATTGCTGTATTTTAAATCAACAGAGTCAATAATGTTATAGCTTTTATCGAAAATCGTAAGCCTATTAGAAAACCCATCAATAGCATAGAATTTATCGTCATGAGCTTTTATTTCACGATATTGTCCTGGGATTTTTTTTTCGAAAACCAAACCGTTTAATCCTAGAGCACAGTGAAAGATGCCTCCACCTAAAATTGAACCTCTTTGAGAGGCTAATCCCTCATGATCAGAACTTGTTAATAAAAACTCAGTTTCAAATGAAGCAACATCTTCTATTAGCTGTATGTCTTTTAAATCAGGAATAACAGAAAAATTTATGTTTTCTGATAAACCATAATTTTTTAATTCCAAACCTATCTCAGCAAAAGCCGAACCACAAATAACCACATAATACTTAGCCCAATCATCAGTCTTTACTTTATCTGGACTGATGATTGGTATACCTTCAAAGTCTTCACCATCTAAATGTTTGTTAGAGTCGATTATAAATTTTGGTGTATGTTTCCTTAATACTTTAGGCAACCAGTCTTCAGATTTGCCCCAAACTACCAAGGTAAGCTCTTGTTGCTTGATGGTTTGAGAGATAAAAGACCAAGAAACCCAGTTGGTTTGGTTATTTAATCTCAAACTTCAATCTCCACTTACCATTTAAATTTTCCCAAATATCTCTATTTCTAATTGAATCTATATAGATATCGAACTCTGAACGACGCATCTCATGGTAGTCAAGAAATTCTTCTAAATATGCTGGAGGCTCATATTGCTTGTTCCGAACTTCTTTTATTGCTTCATTCCTCTCCATATAGTTGTTCCAGATTTTATATGATGTATGGTCGTGTGGCCTCCAAAAACCAAACTTTGGAAATTTCATCCAAGCGTGTACTTCACAAAGCTTTTCATCAATATTATCAAAGTTCAGATGATTTCCTGGCAATGGCCCAGACATACGCCCAAGAAAGCCAAACTGGCGAGCTATGTTATAGTGCTTTATACCATCCCACCAATAATAAAAACCAAGATAAATGCTCTTTACAGGAAATTCTTTCTCATCCTTTGCAGTTGGGGGATTATAAAAAAATAAATTAGAAACGTCACATCCAGACACAAGGTCGTCAAAGGAAGAATCACGGAATAAATCATTATTGATTAGATTAGAAGCATCTCCCGACTCCGAACTTTCTTTGTCAATATTTCCTCCAAATTCTATTGCAATATCTTCACCCCAAACGACTAATGGAATTTTTCTATGAAACGCCTCTCTCGCTACCGCAGTGAAAACAACTCTATGCTCAGCATAGTTTGGATTTCCTATCTTGAAGAATGCTGTTCTTCGTATTTTTTTAAGAGTTGTGGGTTGAACCCCGATTCTTACCAAATCAATGTTTAAGTTTTCGACCAAAGCATTTAGATTTCGAATACCTTCTTCAGTTTGAACATGTGGTACTAGAATCACTGCCAACACCTTCAAACCATATACTCTCGACATAACAAAACATTGAGTTAAAGAGTCTTTTCCACCGCTTACAGGAACAATGCAGTCATACTCGCTTCCATTTAAAGTCGCGCGTAACTTTGTTTTTTCACATATTTCTGCAAGTTTTCTTCTTCGGGCTACCCAGTCTATATCTGGCTTTTTCGAAACAGCGTTACAGGCAGAACATACGCCAAGTTCATCAAATATAATTCCTGGTTTAGTGCTGGGTAAGACACATTTTGTACAGAACTTCATTAACGTGATCTCATTTCATTGCACTCATGTCTTTGTATTTTTTTATTAGACTATTGCTGTTTCCTCTACTCTCAGTAACTGCACCATAAGAGCGCCCATCAGTGTATACTCGACCCATGATTAAACGTTTACCACTATCCTGATCTTTAAAAGGTAGCTTTGTATTCGTATAAAAACTATCCGACGCAACCGATAGGGTGCCCCCCAGGCTAGAAATATATTTTTGTTTGTCAAATTTGATTGGTTCTTTTTTGTCAAAAAACTGTTCAGCATAAATTGATCTCGAAAAAAGATTCCGTTCTATTATTCTGTTGCTATCAACTCCTGACCATTCCTCAAATAATGATATGTCTGTCGGAACTCGATCAATATATGTCTCCACTAAAGCCAATCCTTCTTCACGTCCAATATGACCTAATCTAATATCCCTTGATGCATGATCGACAACTCTAGAATAGCCCAATTTAAGAAATTTTAAGTAATCATGAAAGCCTGAGGAGTGAAGACAATGAGCCTCTTCGTAAGAATTAAAGCTTCTCTCCGACGGTTTAGTTTCAAAATCAAATGAATCTATCATAAGCTCGTGTTGGGATTTAGCATCCCAACGAACATAATTCGATAGGTAAAACCCTCTAACTCCGGCTTTTCTAATGTTATATTTATCAGGGTACTTAAACCAATTTAAGTAGCTAATAAGATTTTGATTATTTGTTAAGCTTTTTAACCTTTCCGCATCAAATCCAGATAATACGTATTCTCTCCTAATTCTTTCTGTCATTTCGATGTTGTTAGAATGAGAGTACATGCCAACCTGATCAGACGGGCCATGAACTCCCCATATGATAGTGGGTATCTTGTATCGAAGTGCTAGCTTTAGTGGCAATACGGACATTCCAGCTAGAGCTTGCCAATAAATAGATCCAAATTCATTAATAGTGGCTTCAGTAATGCTTTTAATTTTCCCAGGAGACAAGGTATCTTGGACCAAATCACAATCCATAAATGAAGTTAGTTTTGATAAATTTCTAATCCCTGTTGACGTATTATGATGGTGATTATAGTTAACTAACAGTGGGTTCAATTTTAATACATTTTTTACATAATACACCGTAAAAAAACTGTCTCCGGCACCAGTAACAGGCACTATGCAATCAAACGAATTATTCGAGTTAAACTCTGAATTGTGCTGGACTATTTCTTCTTTGAGAACCTTGTGTCGGTCCACCCATCTCTGTGGTTCTTTCTCTTTGTGAACAAAGCACCCAGAACAGAGCTGACCTATAAATGAAATTGGATACGCATGTTGATTAGAATATAAGCAATTACTACATACTTTTAAGTTTTTCACTAAACTCATTAACTGAATCTTCCTTATAAGACAATATGTTATCTACCATTACACTAATTTCTTGCGAATCACCTATATCTAGATCATCGTAATTGAACCATGAAGAACCACCATAAAGTGTAATGGGGCAGTCTATTTTTTGAATAATTTTTTGCACTATTGGGTTAATTTTTTCAAAATATTTTGGTTCTATAGATCCTTCCCAGTCAATTATTCCCAAGTTGATCTCGCCCACAATAGAGGAGACCATAACAATATGATCAATATTTAATGGGCGGATAGATTCACAGGTTCGAACAAAAAAATCGCCCACTTTATCTATTGTTATATCAAATGAACCCACAATCCCCTGCCGACCCACTAAATTAGCAATTTTTTCAACTTCTTTTACCCGTTGATTAAGCAATCGGTTAACGACAACCCGGTCTGCTCCACCATCAAAAGCAATACGCACTTGCTCTAAACTACTAACACCCCCAGCATACGTTATCGGATAGGAAGTCACTTCACGTAACCTGCCTAAAAGTGCTGTATCAATACAAGATTTTTCCATGCCATCTAATGAAATCAATAGGAATTCGTCAATATCAAAGTATTCGTACTGAATCGCAGACTGTTCTATATTGCCTATGGGCAAGTGCCATTTGTATTTTTTTGATTGGACGAGCACACTTTCTTTTACCAACATAGGAGCGATAATTCGATTAATCATTTTTAATAAAATCAGCTAAAAAGCTTGACCCCGTCTTTCCACTAATTTCTGGATGGAATTGAACACCACATAGGTTGCCAACCCGTCTCATAGCACAGAAGTCAACGCCATTAAACGTTGAGGTCCAATCTCCATCTTTTGGCTCTATATAGAAAGAGTGAACTAAATAGTACTTATCCAAGAAGTTAGAACTTTGATAAACTTCACGCCAGCCATAATTAGGGGGCGATATAGGTTTTTCAGGGAATTTTTTAACCATACCATCCATAAAACCCAGCCCCTCGACCCTGCCGCCTTCTTCAGAGGATTTAAAAAGTAATTGGAAGCCTAAACAAATCCCTAGGATTTTAGTTCCTGATTCCAATGCTTCACTAAAAAACTTCCTTTCAAATTTGCTGAATAACAAATCTGCTCCACTGGAAAAGCTCCCAACACCAGGAAGAATCAACCTATCAAAAGCACCTGGGTTTATCCCATTACTATTTTCAATAATATCAACAGAGGCATTAGTACCCAAGTCTAATTTTTTAATGGCGCTCATTAACGAACCAATATTATTTGAAGAATATTTTATAATTCCTATTTTCATAACTATAAAAACTCCCTCAACTCATTAACATCGACCCTTGGTATCTCTTTACTTATCCCAGAATTTAACAAACCAAATTCTGTTGTAAAACAATAGTTAAAATGGCTTAAGGCTTGGTTTGAAACATTTTTATTAGTCAGCCCATAAGGGTAGCAAAAAAAGGTGACTCTCTCTTCTTTATTAGCACTCACGTCTTTTATTAAAGACAATGATGCTCTCAACTCCGACTCTAAAGCGTCTGGCTGAAGCCTCGTTAACCAAGAATGAGTTTTGCTATGGCCGCCTAGAATATGTCCCCTAGCATGTAAGTCACATGCCTGATTATAATCGAAATAAAGGTTATTAAAGTAATCTAAGTTATCTTCTAATACCTGGGAAATAAGCGAGGTGTCAATTTCCAACATCTCCAATAAGTCTGGCGAACTTTGCAGATGACGTTTAATGTATCTAATATTTGAATCATCATAGATAGCAGGAGAAAAGCTGGATGAGTTGATCAGAGGGTTTTTTACAAGCTCTTGCCTCGCCAACCATTCTTTTGCGATGTAAGAATATTTTTCGTTTGAACAAATTATCTGTATGACATTTACGTCCAACACAGTTCTTTTTACCAAAGAATTTACCACAGGGAAAAATAAGCCCCTAGAGTTAAACTGTTCCAAAACATCTGCACAAAAGTCATAGTGTTCTATATAACCATCATCAAAAGTAAAAAAAACTGTCTTATTAGGCTTAGAAATTAAATTTTTAGTGCCATTTTTTCTTAGTTCATTAAAATCTTCACTTGAAGCTAAAATGCCTTTAGAATAAAAATCCTCAACTAAATCAAAAAAGGCAGATTCGGTGCACGCTGGTGTCTGCGCTAAACGATTCTCACCCCTAACAAAGTGAAAGGTTCCGAAAACTAAACTGCCCGGCATGATACAAACCATCTTGAGAAAATTAAATCTTCATTTGAACTTGTATGAGTCTCTTTGTATGCAGAAATAATTTCAAACATTGGTAATAATAGTCGTTCAACCCTTACCCAATCAAAATAAATTTGCATAGTGTTCTTTTCAAAGTCATCCTTAATCAAAATATCATCCAAGTCTTTATATTCACTCTTTTTTGAATCAGATTCCAGCAAACTTAATACGAAGAAACCATTAGTATGGAGAGAGTTATAGATGTTAGTAACTGATGAGACCGCATCAAACCAAGGCATGCTGTCTAAACATGAATCCGCAACAGCAACATGGAACTTGCGATCGAGGTATTCTTCTGCATTTGTTGTAAAATAACATTCTGGATATCTAACACTTGCTAGCTTAATAGCTACTGACGACAGATCATAACCAAGCACCTCATATCTTAGATGGTCAAATATTTGTGTGTTTCTTCCTGCACCACATCCAAAATCTAGTATTGATAATTTTTTATCTGTCAGTGAATTGGTGTGGGGATACACATTTTTATAAAAGGACCTAACAATTTCCTCGGATGGAAACTTTAAATCATTATCACCATTTTCGTAAGAAGAATCCCAAGCATTCATAAGCTGGTCGTTTTTAATATCATTGTCCATTTGATCTCTCCTGATCTCCATCAGCTTTAAAATAAATTTTCCGTTTTGAATCATCAACTGTTCTTATTGCAAAATCTAACTTTCTATAAGGCGCCTCTGGCGAAAAATAGCCTGGCAATTGATTATCGTCCATTGGGTCTAAATTAGAGCTATTTGAGCCTATGTTAAAATTAATATTCGAAACAAAGTCAATATATTCACAGTTTAAATGCTTGGCAATATTGCAGTACAATTCGTCGATTAAATCGTCAGTCAGATTACCGAAATCATCATTCCCAATGTCATATACCATAACAATCCTACAAACTATATCAGCCTCTTTACGCACAAAGAACACAATATTGTGCCTTATAAAAACAAAATACTTCCACACAATGTGCTCTGAAAGAAGATGATGATAACTATCATAAAATTTTTGGCTAATAAGTCTTGAGTAATTCGAGAAGAATATTTTTGCTGGCAAGAACTCAACCGGATACGATATGGTGGACGTATCAGTTACCCTACCTAAGTTTCTAAACCCTTCTTCAATAACAAAACCCATTGACTTATATACTTTAGCCAACTCAGGAATAAACCCAACGACACACAAATTTTTTTGAGCGTAGGTCTCTAAAAAGTTGCGCAAAAGAAATAGTCCAGCGCCTGGAAATGATGGTTTAGCACCAAAGCCACAAATCCAAATTTCTTCTACATCAAACCATTTTACTGTCCTATAGCCAATAAAAGCATTTGGGTTAAGATTTTTCCCATTATTACTTTTAGAGTATATAAAACCTGAAGATAGAGGGTTAAAGGCTGGACTATAGAACCAATTCATAAGCTCTTTATTCACTATCATAGGGTGCTGATTTCCAAAAATCTCCCCCCACAATTTTCTAATACAATTAAAGTCTTTTTGTGATTCTGTTTGTAAAAAATTCACGTGTGGCTTAAAACTCTTGAATATCGATTAGATCAATCTTTAGGTCAGTAATTTTTTCAAGGAAAGGTGCAGCTATGTTATTTCTGTTGTTTTGTACATACTGGATTTGAAAATTTTTTACCTTGTGGAGTGCTGATATTTCCTTAAGCACTTGATATTCTAACCTTAAACCAAATGCCCTACAAGACATAATCCAATCAAAAATCATCACAGATCCTTCCTTTGATTTATAAAGAACATAACCTATTGTGCCAAGATCACCATATTTATCTTTGCCTCCATACACTAGGATTTTAAAATCCTCCGTGCATAATAAGCCGTTTATATTACGCCAACTTAGACGGCGTGTTGCCAGATTAAATTGATTGGTCTTCAAGCTAAGTTGCTCAATACGCATCTGAACATTACTTAACGAGATGTCACATTCATAGAACTCAGCTTCATGTCCGAAGTTATTCGCTTTTAAGGACTTTTTGTCACTTGAAGCAGTTTTTATTCTTTGGCTAGTTGTCTTGTTTCGAAGGACGTCGTCATCTAAAAGAAGGTTTCTCGCAAAATATTGAGACTCAATTAATCTATTAAGCGTCTCCCACGGACCGTTGCCCGCATCAACGACAAATATTTCAGGTATTTTTCCAGAAACACTATGCAGTTCTCTAGGGTTATCATCAACAAAGACACAAGAGCCTAACCCAATATTTAGCTCATTAGCAATATCCCTGATGTTTTTTGATTTATCTCTCCAATTAGCTTTAATAACTGTAAAGTAATCTAATAAATAACTGTGATTAGATCTATTTAGTTCTTCCGTTAATGTGTCGATATCATTTTTACTACAAATAGCTGTAAAAATACCTGTTTCGTACGCTAAACGAATATAATTCCTTAATAAAGAATACCCCGAATCATCTAAATTAGGATTGCCTAACGACGTGTTTTCAAAACCTTCTCCGACTACACCATCCCATAAAGTATTATCCAAATCAAAGATAATAGCTTTGCAGCTAGTTTTTAAAGTTTTTGAAAATGAATCGATTGAAGTGCCTACCAACTTAAATAGATCTGGGTCGTATGTAGCACCCAGGGTAGACGACATTTTGACATTCCTACTATCCCGAACGCACCTTCCCTCATAAGAGAGATAAATTCCTTTATAAGAATAACTTAAAAGTGATCGAACCCTAGTAACGAATGCGTCAATTTGGCTTATGTAACCATTATTCAAATCGTGGTCAAAAAAACTAACTGCCGTTGTACCTGTTATTAAGCCAATCACAAGAATCCTATCCGATTTCAATAAAATTGATTCGATATGTTCGTAATAGCCAGTAAGCACACCCTGAAAAGCGTCGACAACAGTGAGCCTTGTTTGCGTAAAACATGCTTCATAAAGCAGGCCGTAATCAAGTACCAAAGCTAAATTAGATAAGCCATCTTCCTGATAAGATAAGTTAGTCGATGGAGTTACATAAGACATTACTCGATAACAATCTTCGCAGTACTTATTTATTATGCTTCCATTAAAGTGAGTACATATCGTTAAGTTTTGAGGCATGATCATCTCAATTGCGAGACAAGACCAAGTAAGGTAATGTCGATATTTTGGTTAATAGAGTTTTCAATAATTCTCATCACATCAATGTCTTTACCAACACGGCTCAATTGAGTTTCCAACTCCACTATAAAAATAAAAAGGTCTAAAGAGTCTAAAGCACTTTCACTTCCAAGTAGCTGGGTTGAGTCTATCAGACTGACCTTTTTTTCAGGAGGCCTACCTTCATTTATAACCTTAACGACAGTATCTACTATGCGAGTAATTTCTTTACTAGCCATGACTTTCCAACCTGCTTTCATTGATTGAAGTTTAAAAACATAGCTGCTGACCAAGTAGTCCAACCGACGTCAACTATTATATTTTGTACAATAACGCTTGAATTGGCATTTGATGCAAGATAAATGAGAGCACCCTCCAATTCATCTTTTGTTAGTAAATTTTTTAGGTGTTTTCTTCCTATAGACCCTAGGCCTACGACCAGTATTTTTTCCATACTAACTAATTGAAGGCGATGTAGACTATCTTGACCGGTCATTAGTTTTTCCAGTGAAGGTCTTGGAATACTTTTTGCCTTTCTGTCTTCCAGAACGTTTCATAACTTAAAATTTCTAGTAACATCTCGCAGCTTTTTCCATTCCCGAAGGGTTGTTCAATGTTTGTAGTCCCAAAATTTTTTGATAGCTCTATAGCGCTTAAAATCGATTTGGCATCATAATTGCTATGGAAAATAGATTTTCCGTCATATCTACCGTTCTGCCTTGAGCCTATATCTATAGTTGGTACCTTGTAATATGGTGCTTCACGAATTCCAGCACTAGAATTTCCTACTATATAATTTGCATTTTTTAACAATGTAAGGAAATACTCAAATTTTAATGAAGGAAATATTTTAAATCTTTCGTTTCCAACTAATCTTTTATATTCTTCTAAAATTTCATTCGAACCGAGGTCGTTATTAGGATAAATTACAATAAAATTTCCTTGACTCTCAATCAATGAGTCTACGAAAAACCTAGTCTGTAATTTAATATCATCATATTCAGTGGTAACTGGGTGGAAAATGGCAAGTGCATAAGATGAAAAATAGATATCATAATATTTTTTTACATCTCCGATTAGTGGTAGTTTTTCGGGATTCATTAGATCTAAATCTGGAGACCCTAATATGTATATAGACTCTTTTAATTCCCCAAGTTGCATCAACCTTTTCTTGGCTCCCTCATTCGACACTAGATGAAGATGTGACATTTTACTAACAGAGTGCCGTATTAATTCATCGATAGTTCCAGAGACCTCCCCCCCTTCTATATGAGCAACTAAAATATTATTTAAACTACCAACAATAGATCCAGCCATAGCCTCGACCCTATCACCATGCAATATTATCAAATCGGGGGATATTTGACCTATGTAATGTGAAAACCCATCAATAGTTCTTGCTAAAGTTCGATCCATATTTTCTATAGAGTCATGATTGATGAACTTAAATATATTTTTAAAACCACTCGAAATTACTTCATTAACTGTTGATCCATAAACTGCATTCATATGCATACCAGTTACAAATATATGAACTTCGTATCTTTCCGAGTTTTGTGTAATCGATATTAACGATTTAAGCTTACCAAAATCCGCTCGTGTGCCTGTTAGGAATACTATCTTTTTTTTATTCACTTATATCAGTCCATTCGAGGTGTGAATCGTTATCAATACTTTTGGTTGCGTGCCTTCCTAGTAAAAATTTAAAATCTTCTGCTTTAACGTTACCAACACCGGGTCTTTTTACCCAGATATTTTGTTTTGTAAATTCTTCTCCTATTTTAATATTTTGAATAGCTACAACTGTTGCAAAAGCAAAATCCATCGTTACTTGCTCTTCCTTGGTCGCCTCTTTTTTTCCACCACGCATTTGTGCTAACTCAATACTTCCAGTAATTAACTCTGTTAAAGCTTCTGGATCCATAGAGTTGACAATATCAGGCCCTTCCCTGTCCATAGAATCGGTAAAGTGTCTTTCCAAAATTGATGCTCCTAAAGCAACAGCACCAAAACACGCCAAGTTTGAAATTGTATGATCCGATAATCCAATTACCGCATTTGGAAATTCTTTTTGCAATTCTTGCATTGCTCCAAATCGGACTAGTTTTGAAGGAGTAGGGTATAAATTAGTAGTATGGAGCAGAGCATACTGGATATTATATTGCTCAAGAATATTAACCATTTTCCTGACAGAGGAAATATTATTCATCCCCGTACTGACAATCATGGGCTTACCAAAAGAAGCAATATGCTCAATCAAAGGATAATTATTACACTCTCCAGATCCTATCTTATAAGCACTCACATTCATTCTTTCAAGTCTATCAGCGGCAGCTCGTGAAAATGGTGTTGAAAGAAATATCATGCCTTTCGACTCTACATATTTTTTTAATTTAGTCTCATCTTGTTCATTCAAAGAACATCTTTCCATGATTTCATAAATTGATACGTCTGCATTACCAGGAATGATTTTTCTAGCTTCACCACTCATTTCATCTTCAATGACATGAGTTTGGTGTTTAATAATTTCTGCGCCAGACCTGTGTGCAGCATCTACCATTTCACATGCTGTTTTTAAAGAGCCTTCATGATTAATGCCTATTTCTACTATAACTACTGGGTTATAGTTGGGACCAATTTTTCTACTGCTTATTTCCATTTTCATTTCCATAAATCTAGAATATTTATATGAGATTAACCACGGCAACGATAAATTCTGAACTTATAAGATTTTCTATCCTATACACACTTCCCTGTTTAGGTTGACAATTTTTAGCGCTTTTGTTCCAGGATATCATTGTGTTAACTTTGAAGAACGTTATTTTCTATTAGATGACACAGTGTATGACCGATCACAATATGCATTTCTTGAATACGTGGCGTGTCCTGCGCAGGAACAACGAGATTTACATCGCAAACATTGTTCATCTCACCACCATCTCGGCCACTAAAACCGATAGTTTTACACCCTAATTTATTTGCAAGTTTAAGTGCACTAATTACGTTAGAACTAGCTCCACCAGTACTTATACCAATGATTACATCACCTTCATTTGCAAGCGCCTCAACTTGACGGTCAAAAACATGATTATAGCCGTAGTCATTTCCTATTGAAGTGAGAACTGAGGTGTCAGTTGTGAGCGCAATGACTGCCAAGCCTTTACGCTCTAGTTTATACCTACCAACTAGTTCTGCAGCAACATGTTGTGCATCAGCAGCACTGCCACCGTTACCACAGATGAGAATTTTTCTGCCGTTATTAAGTCCGTCAATGCATAAATTAGCAGCAATTTCTAGCGGACTAGCGATACATTCCATTGTTTCTCGAGCTATCTTTAAATGTTCTCGAAATTCTGATTCGATAATTGACTGCATTATTACACCCTTTGTTGAATTTTGAAGATTGTTTTTGTCGTACTCTTTCCGTCAACAAATTTCACCAGCTTTAATTCATCGGCAATGTCTTGGCCAACTACAGCCTTGCCTCTATAATCACTACCTTTTACTACGACGTTCGGCTTAACCAATTTGATTAAATTATACGGCGTGTCTTCATCAAATATGACAACGTAATCAACAGCTTCAAGTGCAGCTAATACATAAGCCCTGTCTAATTGAGAATTAATAGGGCGACCTTCACCTTTTAGAGCTCTCACAGATCGATCTGAATTGAGTCCCAAAATAAGCACGTCGCCATAACTTTTTGAAGTTTCTAAGTAATGCACGTGCCCTGCATGTAAAATGTCAAAGCACCCATTAGAGAAAATTATTTTCTTCCCGCTTGCTTTTAAGTCAATACTTAGTTGGGTGATTTCTTCTTGAGTTTTAATATGCACATCGCTTCTAGGTTTGTTAAGACTTAATTCATACTCAACTATTTCTTTCAGTGTAGCAGTCGCAGAGCCCACTTTACCCACTACGACCCCTGCGGCTAAGTTAGAGAACTTAACTGCGGCATCCATACCATAGCCACATGCTAATGCAAAAGCGATTGACGCTAGCACTGTGTCGCCTGCACCAGTTACATCAAACACTTCTCGAGCTACAGTAGGATAGATGCATAGTTCATCATCATAAGTTGCTACACCATCTTCGCTGAGGGTGATTAGGGAAATAGTTAAATCATACCTAGTTTTTAATTTAGTAATCGCCTGAGTCAGGGTCTCGTTATCTAAGATAGTGATTTGTGTTGCTTCACTGGCTTCTTTTTTGTTTGGTGTAAGTAGATAAGCACCTTTGTATTTTGAATAGTCTAGTCCTTTTGGGTCAACCAAAACTTTTTTATTCGCTTTTTTAGCAATACTAATTAAAGATTTAGTGAGATCAGAAGTTAATACACCCTTTCCATAATCTGAGAGTAATACAATGTCATAGCTATCTATAATATTTTTAAAAATCTCTGAGACTAATTTTTGCGACTCAATACTAATCTCATCAGAGCTTTCGCGATCGTATCGGACAACTTGTTGATGGGCAGCGATAATTCTGCTTTTCTTAGAGGTAATACGGTCTTCTTGAGTGATTAAATATTGGTCATCAACGTCAATATTTTTTAATAGATTCTTCAGATCATTAGATATTTCGCAACCACCAATAACGCCAATAACATCAACCCATGCGCCAAACACTTTTAAGTTATTAACAACATTTCCAGCTCCACCAAGGACCATACTCTCACTCTTAACATTGACTACTTGCACAGGCGCTTCAGGAGATATACGCTCGCATGAACCCCAAAGATAGTGGTCAATCATTAAATCACCAATAACTAACAGCTTTGGTACTTTTCCCTGTAAATCGATCATGTTAAATCAGCGCCATGTAGGCGTTTAATATCAGGAATATAGGATTTTATCCCTTCTTCTAAGCTAACAGCTGGGTCAAAACCTAGATTTGCTTTAGTGGCGCTTATGTCAGCTTGTGTGTGCATTTGGTAACCATTATAAGGGTTTGAGATATACTCAGTGCCCAAATCAACCCCTAATTCTCGCTGCAAAATGTCACCAATATCTTGAAAGCTTCTAGGGTTACTGGTGCCAACGTTATAAGTGCCATTCTGATTAGATTGGCAGG
>Ga0114997_10002236_pt1 | contig 15682 bp, 9 predicted proteins | sample ArcticOcean_MG_C_2_FD_87045 | JGI IMG/M metagenome (GOLD analysis project Ga0114997, IMG submission 87045) | Marine microbial communities from western Arctic Ocean - ArcticOcean_MG_CB4_136 | ecosystem: Environmental > Aquatic > Marine > Oceanic | place: Arctic Ocean: Canada Basin | collected... | reverse complement strand
CGCTGCTTGCGCAACGAACGCCTCAATTCCTCTTGTATCTTTTCGTGCTTGACGAGCTCTAATATTCCCCAACACATCGTCGCGCTTTGCGTGTCGTGACCGGCGAACAAGAGCGTCGTCGCTTCCTCAACCGCATCCGTCGCGCGTTTCCCGTGCGCTTCGCCTCTGGTAATCTCCCTCAACGCCGAATTTTCCGTGCACGTTTCCACCGCAATCTCCGCCAACAATTTCGCCTTTTCAATCGCTCGTTTCTCTTCTCGTCCGACGCTTGAAAACGTGTAGTACAAAAAGTCAGAAATGATCCACATCGAGCGCGCTCGCGCTGGAATGATGCGTCGCAAAATCGTCGAACACTCTAAGTACTCCGTCTCAATCGCTTTCCAGTCGTCGTCCTTTTTGTCGCTACTATTCAATTTCGCGCTCCTCCTCTTGCACGCCTCCTCCATCGATATCCCGCACAAATACTCAAACGTGATCCTCAGCGCGACTCTTTGCAACAGAGGTAACAGCGTCACCGTCGCTACTTTTATATCATTTTTGTTGTTGTTCTCTCCTCCTTTCTTCTTCTTCTTCGTCTTAATCTCCTCTCTGATCTCCTTCACTAATTCTTTCACTCTCTTCTCGGCGACTCTCCTCAACTTCCCGACGCCGACTCTCCCAAACGCCTTCAAAACTTCCACGCGTTTCCTCCGCCACTCCTCCGCATTCGCGCACGTGAACAACCCGTTCCCGGCGAATCGTTTAAACGCTGAATACGCCGGCATCTTCTCCGTACCGCCTTCTTTCAATATTTTGCGAGCGGCGTCGCTGGAACCGACGTGCGCGAACGGACACGAGCCGGTGACCAGAGAAGACGTCGCGCCGAATATCCTCTTTTGATTATTATTAGTATCATCATCACCACCATTACCATCATCATCAATTTTGTGACTCCTCTCGTCGCTCTCTCTCAACCATCGTTCAATCCTGTCCAACAGGTGGACTTTTTTCTCTGTCTGAGCACTCAAAACCCATCCATTCAAACGCCGTCGTTTCCTCACTATAACGGTCGTTATCCCACCTCTCTTCAACCAGAACACGGTCCACACTTGTTTCAGTTTCAAGAGAACCACCAAAACTGTCGAAACGGAGAGAATACTATACATCATCGAGAGAAAACAAAGGTGCGTTCCCGATGAGATTTTTCCCGTCGGGAAAAGAAAATCAATCGAAAATGACGAAGATTTATTGTTATTAGTATTAGTATTAGTATTAAAGAAGAAGAAGAAAGAGGAGGAGGTGGTGGTAAAGGTGGTGCCGACCATCGCTTCGCCTCCCCTTTCTTGTTTTTGTAAATACGTGTTTTGATGGTGTCGTTGTTGTGTGTTGTTACATAAAATGAAGAATGAAGCGAAAAGTGAGAAGAGAGAAGAATACACAAAAGCGCGTTGATAACGATGCGACGATAATGATGATAAACATTCAACTAACTGTTATTCACGAGCGCTTCTTTGATAACTTTCTCGCTTTTTTGGCACAACTCGTCCGCGTTTTCACTCGCTTCGATTCTTGGATGGACGATGACTTTAATCTCGCCTTTTCTTAACATCCACTCTTTACCGTTTCGCATTATTCCGCCGGCGTTGACGATGGTGATTGGAACGATTGGAACTTTCTCCTTGGCGGCGACGGAAAACGCGCCTTTTTTAAACTCTGCCATGGTTCCGTCTTTCGATCGCGTGCCTTCTGGGAAGAACAAGACGGAACCGTTCTTCTGTAACGTCTCTCGGCAAATCTTCAACGTTTCCATTTGCGACCTTCGGTCGGTGCGTTTCAGAGGGACGTGGCCGGTTAAAAACATGGACCAACCGATGATTGGAATGATAAAGTTACTCGTCTTGGAGATGAACTTAAACGGTCGTTTCAAGTGAAACAAACTGAAAATGTCCATAAACGACGCGTGATTCGCGACGTATACCGCCGGTTTGTCTTGTTTCGGTAAATTTTCTCGCCCTTCGACGGTGATTTTCACAAACGGCGAAGTCGAGCAAATCGCCCACACGTCGTTCACGAACGATAACGCGTATCGTCGAGTTCGGTCCAAAAAGTAACAAAATGGAAAGATCACGCACATCGTTAAAAACAAAGGGACGGCTAACGAAAAAGTCCAGATTGTAAACAGGACGCATCGGAGGATGGCCAAAAGAGACACGTCGTTTGGGTTTCCCGACCACAGATATGTTCCTCCTCCAGTGGATGCTCCTCCACTACTCATTGCTGCTGCTGAAAACACGTGATTGTTTTGGAAGGCGTTGGTTGCTACGCTCGAATTCCTTTTCCTCTCGCTTCTTTCTCTTCTCCCTATCCTTTTTTGGTCGTTTTCGTTTGTGTTTTCCATCATCGTCGTCGTCTTTGTCTTCTTCTTCATCACCAACTTATTCTCGTTATCCATCATCGAATGTTTTCCCCACGAACGAGAACACAAAGAACGACTTCTTGTTGTCATCAAAAGTCGTCCTCTCCCCCCTCCTAAAATCGAAGACGAGTTGTTCACCGCGGTGAACGAGATCGTCGTCGTCATTTCGCTTTTTTATTATTCCTCTCTTTATTATGTAGTAGTATAGTAGTACACGTTTTATGCCAGTACGTATGCGCTCGTATCTCTCGGTTTGAAGGTTTTTTGCTCGCTTCAGATTTTTTCTTCGCGAGTAAGAATTACGTACTAATAGTTTAGGGTTGAAGTCTATATTCCTTACTCAAATTTGGCTTTGTAAGTGCTTATTTCTTACTCCTAAGTGCTTATTTCTTACTCTCCTACGTCTGTACCTTAAGGAACCTTTTTTCTCTCTTCTTCTTCTTCTTCAGAACAACAACAACTTAAAGATGGACTCGTCCTCGTTCATGGGCGCCTCATCGGCGACGAACTCTGCCGCGGAGTATTATTACTTCGCTTCTGGTAACAACAACAACAACAACAACAGCGCTTCTCCTCAACGAGCGCACTCGACGAACGATAACGAGAAAAGAGGAGGAGGAAGCGCAGACGACGGTGAAGCTGCGGGAGAAAATCATCGCGCGGGTGGAAATGAAATCCAAGAGGAAAACCTTTACACCGCGAGGAAGACGAGGGAAGAAGAACTCGAAGCCTCGTCACCGGAAAACAGAGAACAAAACCTATGGCTGGAAGACGCTCTGACAGTGGTCAAGAAACACGCGTTCCACATGAAACGTGCGATCGAGGAGAACAATTTACGAGATTCCTTAAAAAACGCCTCCGCTATGCTCGGCGAGTTACGAACGAGACAACTCTCGCCGAAACGGTATTACGATTTGTGGCACAACATCGCGTTCGAGTTGGAGTTTTTGAGAGAGTTTTTCGTGAATAAAGAGGAGAAACACGGGAGGTCGGCGATGGAACTCTACGAGTTAGTGCAACACGCCGGGAACGTGCTTCCGCGATTGTATTTATTGGTGTGCGTCGGGTGCGTGTACGTCGAATCGAGAGAAGGGAAAGCGAAGGACGTTTTGAGAGATTTGGTGGAGATGGCGAAAGGGTGTCAACATCCCGTGCACGGGTTGTTTTTGAGAGCGTATTTAGCGCAGACGGTGAAAGGGAGAGGGTTGTTGCCGGATACTGGGAACGAGTTGGAGAAAAGCGGCGGAGGCACCGTGGAGGATTCCATCGAGTTTACTTTGAGTAATTTTACGGAGATGAATAAGTTATGGGTGAGGATGCAAAGGTTTAACAGACAACAACAACAACAACAAAGCGGAAGTGGTGGTGGAAGTGGAACGGCGACGCCTGGAGGAGGAGGAGGAGGAGGAGGAGAAAGAGGAGGGGAAGGAGAAGGTCACGGAAACGGCGAGGCGTACGGGAGCGGAAGCGGTCACGGGTACGAGCAACACCAGCAATTTGCGACGTCTCGCGGTATCATCGATAGCACGCAACTGGAAAGAGATAGGAGAGAAATAGAACGGTTAGAATTGCGAGATATTGTCGGGAAAAACTTAACCGTGTTATCTCAGTTGGAAGGCGTGGATATTGAAACGTATTCAGAAAACGTGTTGCCGCGAGTGTTGGAGCAGATTGTGAATTGCCGAGACGACGTGGCGCAGCCGTATCTAATGATTGCTTTGGTGCAAGCGTTTCCATCGGAGTTTCATTTAGCGACGTGCGATGATTTCTTATCCGCGGTGTGTTCGTTAAAGCCAACGGTGCAGATGTCCGCGATATTTACCAGTTTGAGCGAGCGCTTGTCTTCGTATTTAGACGAACCCGATTTAAGCGAGGAAGAAAAAACGACGAGAAGAGCGGAGTTTGACGAGAAAAATTGCGTGAAAATATTTTTGAACCGCGCGCAAGAGATTGCGAACGAAAACAGGGAGATGTCCGCGTTAGAGATCGTGCAGATATACAGCTCCATCGCGAATTTCGCGTTGAGGCAGTATCCGAACGACGTGAATAAAATGAACGAAGTTTTGTTGGGCGTGGCGAAAGCCTTCGACGCGCACAACGTGACGAGCGAAGACGAAACGCGTTTGTCCATGTCACCACAAAGATACATTCGCGATCAAAGGGCGGTATCTGCGCTCGTAAAGTTACTCGCGATCCCGTTGGAAACGTTCACGGTTGACGTCGCGTTGTCTTTACACGCGTTTCCGAAAGCGTTAAAGTTGTTGAATCCGGAAACGGCCGGGAGAGACTGCGCGTTGGCCATCGTTCGAGGCGTTTTGAAATCAGAAAAACCTCTGAGTGACGTGAAGACGGTCGAAACGTTGTTCAAGTTCATCGCGCCGCTTTTACGGGATAGCGATAATAAATCGTTCGAGATGACGGATTTGAACACGGAGTCGCCGATGAAAGGAAGCGGCGACTTGTTGGACGCTTTGTCGTTGAGAGAAGAACGAAGAGGAAAAACGCGGGGAAACATCAACAATAAGAAGAGCAGCGACGGCGATGAAGGGCACGAAGAGAACGCGCAATTTGCCGAGGAACAAATGGATGTCGCAAAGTTGCTGCATAAGATTCACTGCCCGAACGATTGGGACTCGCAGTTGCACTTGTTGAAACTCGCGAAAGTCACTTTGTTTTCGGGAGGAGAAAAGCGCATGCGTTTCACGTTGCCGGCGTTGTGTTATTCGTCCATGCGATTCGCGAAAGAGTTACTGAGCGAGCGAGAATTAGAGGAGAGAAAACAACACCCGCCCGTAAAGAAGAACAACGAAGACGACGCCGCCGGAAAACTGATGGAGGAGGACAAACCTAAGCGCACGCTCGAAGAACTCGAAATTTTCGAAAAACATCTCCAAACGACTTTGAAGAAGACGTTACAAATCACGCATCAATCCGCGGAGCGGTTTTCTGAAATCCCAGGATGCGCCGAGCGCGGTTTAGTCGCCTGGTCCGAAGCCGGCATGTTTGCGGACAGCGCGAAACTCTCGGACATTTCCTACGAGTTCTTCGAAAGAGCGTTTGAAACGTTCGACGAAAAATTATCTTCCGATTCGCGCGCGCAAAACCGCGGTTTGACCTACCTCATCGGCGCTTTACAAACGTGCGTTCATTTGGAGGAAGAAAACCGCGACGCGCTCGTCCACCATTGCGCGACGTTCGCGAACCGACTGCTTCGCCGAGCCGATCAGTGCGCCGCGGCGGCGATCTGCGCGCACCTCTTCTGGTCGCTCAAATCCACCGCCATCCGCGACAGCGAAGGCGTCAAAAAATGTCTCAACAAAGCTTTGAAGATTGCCAACCAAGCCGCTCGCGCTTTAGGCGTCTCTCCTGGCGAATCTTTGGGACTCTACGCGCACGTCTTGAACAAACACTTGTACTTTTTTGAAATCGAAACGTGCAAAGCCGTGGACGTGGAAACGGTCCAACATTTACTGGACGCCATCCACGAGATGATTCAATCCGGCTCGAGCGAACACGGCGGCACGGCTGCCTGGCGCGACGCCGAGGCGTACTTTGGCAAAATCAAACTCGACATAAAAAACAAACGAAAAATACAAAACGAAACAACTGGAGGAAGCAGCGTTGGCGAGAACGCCGAAAAAAGTATCGGCGGCGACGAAAGCAATAGAAGTAGTAGTAGCGGTAGTAGTCAATTCGCCAGCGAGCGCTATCGTCGATTGAACTTGTAAATAAGAAGAAGAACAAAAGTATAAATGGTGACCCCTGGTCGATGAACAATACTCACCACGATAACCCTATCGCTGAACATAATAAATGAGAGAATAAGAATACTAACCTTCTCGTTGTGTTTAGCTTCGCGTCCGCGCTTAAAGCCCTAAACCCTACGTTTCCAAAGAGTAATCCAAAACAAGTGCCACACAACGACACACTCCTGCCGCCGCGAGAGGCCGATTTGCCGACGCCGACGGACCCGCTAATAAGAGTTTACTACTACTACTACTATAACTACTACTCGAAGAGAGAGAGAAAAGAATACCCGCGATGATGAACCAGCGAACCGGCGTGAACGCATCGTCGTCGAATACGAAAAGCTTCTCCGTGGCGCCGAAGATGAACGCTCGATGGCACGTCGGCCCGGCGTTCGATCCGACCGAAGAAGAAGAGGAGGAAAAGAAGAAGAGGAATACTAATACTAATAAGAGTTCAAGTGGTGGAAGTGGAGGAAACGAACCGATTAAATCGGACGGATTAGAGCGCGAGGAGATGCACGCTTGGTCTGATCTGTCGAAACTGTTCAAGACGTTCGCGGCGATATGTTTCGTTTTATTGGTGTTGCCGACGTTGTTCGGGTCGAAACCGCACAAAAATGCGGCGAGGAAAGTTGGGAGAGCGAGCGTGAGAGCGTCGAGGTACGTTTCGAAACCGTTTAGTAAGAAGAGGTCGTATTCGTTTCCCGCGCACGACGGCTACGACGAAACGTTGGACGACGCGTACTCCAATCCGAGAGAGTACGATAACGCGATTAAAGAGTACGAGGACGCGAAGAGCGCTTTTGATAAGTTGGACGAGCAGTTAGGAGAAGAGTCCATCGATGAGGTGTTGTCCGAAGACGTGAGGCAGAAATACGAGGAGGCTTTGTTTAACAAGCAAGCGGCGGAGCTAAAAAGAGATTTCGAGGATTCCATGGAGAAGAAGAAGAAAGAATGGACCGGGACAATGAAAGGTGCGAGTTGCGCGGATAAGACGAGACACTTGTTGGAATCGTACGTGGAACATTACTCGTGCAGATTTGACGCAAAGTACGGATCGTTATCGCCGATGATGAACTTTCCCGTCGTGAGAGAGGATTACGAAAACGCGGGCGAGAGAGAGACGAGAGCGTTGGCGACGTCGACGAGCGTCGCGGATGCAATCAAGTGGTCGGCCGACTTATCCGACGACGAAAAAGATTCAGACATGAAGAAACAAATGAGCGCGGGTGGACTTGCCGTGAGCACATGGTTGAGATTTTATAGCGAAAAGAAGAAAGAGGTGCTCGGATTGAGAGACGACGGAACGTTGACGTGGGACGTGTTGACGAAGGAAACGAGACGATACCAACCCATAGAGACGTACAATCGACCACCAGCACCGAGAAAAGAAGCACCGAGAAAAGCTGCTCATGTACCGGCCCCAGTTCCGAGACAAGCCGCGTATGGTATAGACGTTGCCGTCGCGAATGAAGGCGCGTTTGCAAAGATGGATACGGACGGGGACGGGAGCATTTCCGTGGACGAAGTTACGAGCGCCGCGTTGAAAGGTGAGGTCGATTTGAAAGATGGCGTCGTTGAAGAAATCGTTCAATCGAAAAGTTATAAAAATGCGGCTTTATCTGCAGAAGAACTGGCAATGTTAGATGCGGAAATGAAAGCGGACGTCGCGCCGAAGAAGAGCATGTTTTCAAACTTGTTCGGGAGAAGAAAGTTGCTCAAGAAAAAGAATAAAGACGATGGTGGTGGTGGTGGTGGTGGAAACTGGGGCGCGAATCCGAGCGAGTATAGATCACCGTTCGACGCGGAAGCGCCGTCTGCATCGTCTTCCGAAACTGAATACGACCAACAAACGGTGGATCCTCTGTATTTCACAGTGAATGTCTTTGCGAATGACTTCCCTGAAAACGTCGCCACGGTCGCCAAAGAATCGGCGACGCTCATGCGTGCGCTTCGCTTACCCGGCGTAGCGAGAGTCTTTTCCGGCAACCCGTTCAAAATGCGCGACGCGAGTCGAATTATCGATGAATACTCCGAGCAAGGTTCGGGCTACTTCTCGTCACCGGGAGGCATGATTTCGTTCGCCACGGCAAAACTCTCCGCGAATGGTGGTAACGGTTTTGTCAACGCCGAATTGCGAAGCGAGTGCGAACTTGCCAATCGATGCGGCTCGCGATGGGCATCCACCCCTATTTCCACGAACGAAGGTAAAACGGAGTACCAAACCGTCCCGGATTACGCCGGAGGCGGCAAGTTGCCGGACATAGTTTCCGTTCCTTCTATTTCCTACAAGAAAGCTTTAGAAGGTGGATACCCGTTGTTATCGATCGTGGAAGACTCTGACAAAGATACCTTTATCCAAGCCGCGGACGAAGCGTTGAATGATCGCGCGGTACCCGCGGTGCTCTTTTCCAACGTCAAAACGAACACGTGGCAGTTTGTGGAAGACTTGAAGAAACGCTACAAGAGCGGGTACAACATTTTTGCCGTCGCTCCAGGTCACGAGCACAACCCGAGACGACCGGTATTTCTACCCTTGGACGATCACGCGTTAGCTTGGACGTTTTTCAACGAATACTATCCAACTGAAACATCCGTGGGTGGTATTGTCATCGCGTTGATCGTCCGAGACGACGTCTCGAATTTAGGCTTCAACGACTGGCTCGCGGAGAACAAAATCGTCGCTTGCGACTGTAACTTGGGCACGTGCGCCGCCGCTACTGGCGTAAAATACGAAGAGGTGAAATATACCATCGAAAGCTACAAGCCACAGAAATCGTCGTGGGAGGAAGCGACGAAAACGCATCAAGCGAAAACCGCGGAATGGAACAACTACGATCGCCTCGCGCAGCGCTTGAAAGAGTCGCAAACGGTGGATTTCCAAGAGCAATTGGAAGCGGACCAAAAAGCCTTGACGGCGAAAAAAGAGCTCGAACAAGCCGAGAGAGAGTTGAAAGCGGCGAATGCGGCCATGAACGCGGCGAAGAAATCAGCCGCGGAGAAGAAACGGTCGATTTGGAACGACGGGTGGGGTGACTTTGACGGCTTTCGACGACGAAATTTGTTGAAGAAGAAAAATAAAAAGAATAGAGGAGACGGCGGAGGAGCGGTAGCGGCAAGAAATACGTTCGAAACGCCACCGGCGTATTGCGACATAGACGATTACATCGACAACGAGGACGACGTTTGGGCGTAAAAAGGAGGAGATGAGGAGGAGGAGGAGGACGACGCATGCACACATATTTAGTTCAACTTGAGCATCTTTTTTGTATTAAAATGAAGAACAAAACATACTAGTATCTCTCAAACTTCTCTTCGCTTCTCTCTCTCTCTCCAAAAACTCAATCGCCCGAACAAAAACAAACAAACTGAATAATTGTTAAAATTAAATGTCAACCTCGCCAGAGATGTTCAAAAAGTTCGCGGCTTGCGTGACGTCCTTGTCGCCTCTCCCGGAAAAGTTCAACACAACCTTACACTTGTCCGGTAACGTCGGGCACAACTTTTCCAAGTACGCCAAAGCGTGCGACGTTTCCAACGCCGGAATGATGCCTTCCAACCTCGACGTGAACACGAACGCGTCCAACGCCTCTTGATCCGTGGCCGGGTAATACTCAGCTCTCCCGAAATCTTTCAGAAACGAGTGTTCCGGACCAATGCCTGGGTAATCCAAACCCGCCGAAATTGAGTGCGGCTCGATGATTTGGCCTTCCTCGTCTTGGATCAAATACGAAAACGAACCGTGTAAAACTCCGGGTTTCCCTAACGTCAAAGTAGCCGCGTGCTTTTGTCCGAGATTAATACCTTCTCCGCCAGCTTCCACGCCAATCAAACGCACGTCCTCGTCGTTCACAAACTCGTGGAACAAACCCATCGCGTTCGACCCGCCGCCGACGCACGCGATCAAAATGTCCGGTTTCCCGCCCCATTTTTCCATCGCTTGCTCTCTCACTTCCTTACCAATCATCGAGTGGAAATCTCTGACCATCATCGGGTACGGATGAGGACCAGCCACGGAGCCCAAAATGTAATGCGTCGTCTCCACGTTCGTCACCCAATCTCGAATCGCTTGACTCGTCGCGTCCTTCAACGTGCTCGTCCCGGTTCTCACCGGAGTCACCGTCGCGCCCAACAATCGCATGCGAAACACGTTCAACTTCTGTCTCTCCATATCCGCCGCGCCCATATAAATGATGCACTCCAACCCGTACCTCGCACAAACCGTCGCCGTCGCCACTCCGTGCTGCCCAGCGCCCGTCTCCGCGATGATGCGCTTCTTCCCCATCCTCTTCGCCAATATCGCTTGGCCGATGGCGTTGTTGATCTTATGCGCGCCCGTGTGGTTCAAATCTTCCCTTTTGAAATAAATATGCGGCATAGATCCGTCCGGTTTCTTGTACCTCTCGGATAAGCGTTCCGCGAAGTATAACGGGTTCGCTCTCCCGACGTAATCTTTCAAGACTTCGTCGAACTCTTTAATAAACGCAGGGTCTGTTTTCAGCTTTTCGTACTCTTGTTCCAAATCCAGAAGGGCTGGAATGAGCGTTTCCGGGACGTACTTTCCTCCGTACACGCCTCCGTATCTCCCGTTCTCGTCTGGGCGTTTTAGCTCTTTCGTGAATACGCGTTCTGGTGGGGTCATCACCGCTCTGATGGTCGTTTTATTACTCCTCTTCTTCTTTAAATGATGATGTCGCTGAGACGTAATTCTCGACGACGATGAGGTCGTCGTCTGGGATGATGAATTCCCAGCCACGATCGCACTCGAGCGCGCCGCCGATAAAGACGAAAACGGTATCGTTGCCATCATAAAAAACGATCTTGTTCGTGCTGTGTTTTTGCGTCGTGAGAGTGGAAAAACAAGTCTCTCTTTCCGTAGCAGAAGCAGCAGTCTCAACGGTACGAATAATGACGACCATCGCGCTGATTACGTCGAGGTTTTTTCTAAGCCCGAGCTGAAAAAGAGTACCCTTTACGCACTGAGAAACGAAAAAAGAGTCCCCTTTAAGCACTTAGACCCTAAATTCCTGTGTTTGGTGTTTTTTTCTCTCTTTACCAATTTTCCTCGCTGAGAGACAAAGGAACACTCTCGCTACAGTTTGTTGACGTTACAGTTTCACTCGCTTCTTTTACGACGAGAAGTGCTCGAGAGTTCTTATCAGATCACGCAGAATAACAACACGCGAAAAGAGGATTTAAGTAAACTTGCTGCTCGTGTTTTTTCTCTCTCTCTTTACTAATTGGAGTTCATTCATCGAGAGACGAACGAACACAGAATCGATTCTCTGTGATTAGATACTCGATTAAACTCTTTGATCAGACGACGAGAAGATATGAGCTCCCCAAAACGAGAAAAAGAAGTCGCCCCACCACCCCCGCCAGGTTTCGAGGACGTCAAAGCCGGCGCGCACCTCGACGAAGTCGCCGAAGTGGCGGAGAAATTAGCCAAAGGGGAGGATTTGCGTTTGGGGACGAAAAAAGAAGGCACCGTGGACGCGCCGGATTTGAGTTTAAAAACCGGCGAGTTGAAAAGTTGGGCCGACGAGGAGGTACGATTTGATGCTTTTCGATGTCGTGCATCTCGTTCTCGTTCGTTTGTTTTTTGTGTTTGGGCGATCGATGCAAAAGCGTGATGTCTTAAGAAGAAGAAGACAAAACTTTCTACTTCCGATCATCAGTCGGATGTGCTTTAAGGGCAGCGTGGCGGTTTTCGATACGAACGCGATGACATTTTGCTCACTCTTTCCTCTCTCTCTCTCTCTCTTTCTCTTTACAGGCTGAAACCGAGGCGATCATTAAAGTCGCGGACCCGAACTCGAAGTACACCTCGGCGCAAACCTTCGACGAGCTCGGGTTGTCCGCGGAACTCTTGCAAGGTCTCTACACGGAGATGAAGTTCGAGAAGCCGTCGAAGATCCAAGCGGAGACGTTACCTATGATTTTAACGCCGCCGCATAGAAACTTAATCGCGCAAGCGCACAACGGGAGTGGGAAGACGACGTGTTTTACCCTCGGGATTTTGAGTCGGGTGAACGTGAACGAACCCGGGACGCAAGGGTTGATGATTTGTCCGACGAGAGAATTGGTGATTCAAAACGTCGGCGTGATGCAAAGGATGGGGAAGTACACGAACATTTCGATCGCGAGTACCGCGGATCCGAAATACGACGGGTATAACAAAGAACAGATTAACGGGCAGGTGGTGATTGGAACGCCGGGGAGGTTGTTGCGGTGGATGCGGGAGAAACAGTTGGACTGTTCGAAAGTAAACTGCTTGGTCTTTGACGAGGCGGACAACATGTTAGGCACGGACGGACACAGAGTGGACTCGACGAAAATTTTGAAACATTTACAGATGAGCGCAAAAAATTGGCAAGTGTTGTTGTTTTCGGCGACATTTAACGAGGCTGTGAAGACGTTTGCCACGAAAGTGGTGCCCAACGCGAACCAGATTTTCTTGCCGGCGCACGAGTTGTCCTTGGACGTGATCAAACAGTACCGAGTGAACGTACAATCGAACGACCAGAAAGACATGTTATTGAAAGAGAAGATTTTTCCGCTTTGCGATAAGATTGGGCAAACGATTATTTTCGTGAGAACGAGAGAAGGAGCGAGACGATTACACGCGAGCATGCAAAGAGACGGATTTAAATGCACCGCGATTGAAGGACAAATGCAAAACGTAGACCGCGATCGAGTGATTAAAGAGTTTCGAGACGGTCAAACGAAGATTTTGATCGCCACGGACGTGTTAAGTAGAGGGTTGGACGTGTCCACGGTGACGTTAGTTATTAATTACGACATGCCGGTGGAGTATCAGAACCCGTCCGTGCCGAATTTCGAAACGTACTTACACAGAATCGGTCGTTCCGGGAGGTTCGGTAAGAAAGGCGCGGCGTTTAACTTGTTGTTGGGAGAAAACGAGAGATTGGTTTTAGACCAAATTGAAAGGCATTTCGAGCACATGGTGCCCGAGGTCACGTTAAACGACGACGATACGTTTGAATCGATTTTGACCGCCGCTGGTTTGATGTCGCCGGACGAGTCTTGATGAGAAGAAGAAGAAGAAGTAGGAGTGAATCAACATACTAGTACTGGTAAATAAACAAAACAAAACGACGCTAAATATAATACTCACGTCTCTTTCTTCTTACCGTTCTTGTACAATTCTTTCGCCATGCGTTTCGCTTCGGCTCGCATTTCCGCTCTGCTCCCGGATCTCCCCGCGTTCACCCTTGCGCTCGTATCGAAATCGCCCCGAAGGAATCTATAAAATCGACGAACCGCCGACGCGCCGGTGATTTTGCACAAAAACGCAAAAGCCGCGCTCACCAACCGCGTCTCTCGAAATTTGAACACCACACACACCACACACACACCTATTAGAATTTTTAAACCTATATCTACGACTACGTCGGCCATTTGCATGGCCACGTCCGGCTCTGACTTTCCTCCTCCAATCAACGTCTCTTCGATCTTCTCCAACTCTTTCAAACGCGTTTTCGCTTTTTTATCTAAACTCGTCGCCAGTAACGGTTTCAACAAACTCTTCGCGACGACTGCATCGGCCGGATCGTTCGCTTCCGGAAACGTCATTTCTCCCGTCGTCGCAGACTTAATACCACACGCTCCTTCCTTGTCCGCGTACTCCCCGCCGTACCTCGTGATTAAAATCTCCGCCGCGGTCAACGCCGCCGAATGAAACCCGTTCCTACTCGCCTTCCGAAATAACTTTACTCTCTCTGAATCGCACGGATACTTCGTTCGCCTCGCGCACACGTGCGCATTCGCCGTTAAAAACGTAATTTCCGGCACCTGTTCAGATTTTTCCTTCGATTTCGCCGCTTCTTCGAGCACGCGCGCGCCGAGCTTTCGGTTCTCGTTCCGCTCGCCGGATTCCGTCACGCACTCGCCGAAAAGAAGGCAACATCCTGGTGAAAGATACAACAATGTAAGTACAACGAGAGAGGAAGAGAGAGAGAGACAGAGAGGGAGAGAAGGAGGAAAAGAAAGAAGGTTCAGTGAGAATACTACTCATCAGAACGCAAAGAACAACACCAACACCCACACCAAACTTACCAAGCGCTAAAGTCTCGGGCACTTTCATCGCCTTCATTCGCTCCTCGGGAACGACCACTTCCCACGATTGCGTTCGCTTTGCTTCCTCTCTCTCGTCTCGTAAAAACTGCTTCAAAGACGCGTCTTGATCGATTGCCGGTGTTATCGTTTGGTCGCAATACATTTGCGCGTCTCGACAACTCCTCGACTGGAACGGGTCGTTGATGAGATGAGTATTCTCCTCCATCGCCGCGCGAGTGGTACCCATCGACGAGAACAACATCAGGAACGCAAGAAATGCGAATTTTGAACAAAGCGGCGTCATCATCGTCTCTTTTTCAACTCGTCGACGACTTGAAAGTCGTCGTCGTTCGAAAGAGGAGTTTGTACTCTCGCGAGTGCTAAAAAGGAGCGAACGAGAAGGAAAAAACAAACTTTGAAAAGGACGACGAGAATGCAAAATTTATCCACGTCTAGTATTCCCTCCGGGGGCCCTCCCGGGGGGACACACGCGCAGGAGCTGTGGTATTCCCTGCGGGGCACAGATGCGAGATTGGAGTCTGTTTTAAGCGCAGATGCGTGTCTTTGTGATGCATGTTGTGCGCGATTCTCAACCCCTAATTTTGTTGTTTTTGTTCTCGTCTTTTGGACACGAAATTGTTTTACGACGGCCAAAACAGATTTTTTACGGCCAGAAAACACATGTCTGAAATTACTCCCAATATGTTTTGTTCTGTGTTTCTCTCTTTAGTAGTATTACAAGGGTGCGGCGGCTGGCTTTAGGACGACGGGTGTAATTATTCTGATTCTGATTCTGATACGTATAACTCTCCATCTTCGTAGGACCAGCCTTCTGGGAGAGGACAGTTGTTGTCGAGGAGGTATTGTAAACACTCGGGATGTTTGTTCTCGTAAGCTTCTCGTACGGCGTCACTGTTCGACGGCGCTTTGGCGGTTTTGTGCAAGTACTTCAAACAGTCCAAGTGGCCGTTCCCTGCCGCATAACTACACGCATATGCGTTATATTTATCATACTTACGCTCAACAAGATATTCGAGTATATGAAGATGACCATTTTGAGCCGCACATTCGGCAGTACCCGAATCCCAACGCGCTTTGACTTCTTCGTGTAAGTATTTGAGGCACTCGAGATGACCGTTCATGGCGGCACATGCACACGCGTCCTCATCGATAGGACACTCATTTGCAACGCAATACTTCACCATTTCCAGATTACCTTGTAATGCGGCCGTCTTAATCGTCCCTACATTCCACTCACACTTTTTCTCCTCTCGCGCCCACTTGAGCAACTCGAGTTTATTCGTCCAAGCAACTTTATAGCAGAAATATGTTTCGTCCCAGTCACTCGGCCACAACGATTTATGCTTCAACGCAAACTCCAAAGTCGATATCGAGGACATCTCTCTAATATTAAACCTCTTTTTCAACTCCCCCTTGCGAGACGATCTCTTAATCAACT
>Ga0114997_10002230_pt1 | contig 15706 bp, 14 predicted proteins | sample ArcticOcean_MG_C_2_FD_87045 | JGI IMG/M metagenome (GOLD analysis project Ga0114997, IMG submission 87045) | Marine microbial communities from western Arctic Ocean - ArcticOcean_MG_CB4_136 | ecosystem: Environmental > Aquatic > Marine > Oceanic | place: Arctic Ocean: Canada Basin | collected... | reverse complement strand
TGAATATTTTGAATCTTTAGTATTGCAAAGACTTGGTAAAAAACTTGCTGATAAAAATATTTTAAATAAAGAACCGTATCAAAAACGTATTAAAATTGAATTAGATGTAATTCTAGAGATGGGCTATGCAGGTTACTTTTTAATAGTGTCTGATTTTGTCATGTGGGCTAAAAATAATAATATACCTGTTGGGCCTGGTCGTGGTTCAGGTGCTGGGTCATTAGTAGCGTACGTATTAAATATAACTGATATAGATCCTATTAAATATGACTTGCTGTTTGAGCGATTTTTAAACCCTGAAAGAGTCTCTTTGCCTGATTTTGATATTGATTTTTGTATGGATAAAAGAGATAACGTAATAGATTACGTTGCTACAAAATATGGTAGAGATAAGGTTAGTCAGATTATTACTTACGGAACAATGGCTGCCAAAGCGGTTGTTCGAGATGTTGGAAGAGTTCTGCAGTTTCCTTATCCATTCGTTGATCAAATTGCAAAACTTATCCCATTTGAAATAGGCATCACATTAAATAAGGCTTTAGAAGATCAGGAACTAAAGAAATTATACGAGTCAGACGATGATGTGAAAGAAATTATTGATATGGCTATTATACTTGAGGGGTTAGCAAGAAATGCTGGAACGCACGCCGGTGGAATAGTTATCTCTCCTACAAAACTTATAAACTACACTCCTCTGTACAGGGATACTTCTGGTAGCTCATTATTAACGCAACTTGATAAAGATGATGTGGAAGAGATTGGGTTAATAAAATTTGATTTCTTGGGTTTAAGAACATTAACTGTAATTGACAACACTATAAAAGTTATTAATAAAAACATAAGCAGTGATCAACAGTTTGTATTAGAAAGTATTCCTCTTAATGATGAGTCAACATTTAAGTTACTAAGGAATCAAAAAACAAATGGAGTGTTTCAATTAGAGTCAAATGGGTTGAAAGATATAATTAAGAGATTAAAGCCTGATAAGTTTGATGATCTAGTTGCATTGGTAGCCCTATATAGACCAGGGCCTTTGCAATCAGGGATGGTGGATGATTTTATAGATAGAAAAAATGGGGCTAATGTTGAGTATTTACACCCTATGATTGAAGATGTTTTAAGGCCAACTTACGGAGTAATACTTTATCAAGAGCAAGTTATGAAAATAGCTCAAGTCCTAGCAGGTTATAGTTTAGGATCGGCCGACATATTAAGAAGAGCTATGGGTAAGAAAAAATTTGATGAAATGAAGCAGCAAAGAGAAATTTTTGTAAACGGGTGTATAAATAATAATATTGAAAAAAAACAAGCCGAATACATTTTTGATTTAATGGAAAAATTTGCAGGTTACGGCTTTAATAAATCACACTCAGTTGCTTATGCATTAATTGCATATCAAACAGCCTATTTAAAAACTCACTACAAAGAGCCATTTCTAGCAGCAGTATTATCAAGCGATATGGATAATACAGATAAAGTTGTTAAGTTTGTGAAAGAGTGCGAATACATGGGTATAACTTTAAATCCACCAAGCATAAATACGTCAAATTATTACTTTAGCGTAACCGATAACAAAGAAATATTTTATGGATTAGGTGCTATAAAAGGTGTTGGTGGAGCTATCATTGAAATAATTATTACCGAGAGAAATTTAAATGGTAATTTCACTAGTTTAGATAACCTTTTAAAAAGATGTGGTACAAATAAAATTAATAAAAGAGTTGTTGAAGCTTTAATAAAATCAGGTTCGTTTGATGTTTTTGGAGAATCAAGATCTTCGTTATTTTATTCTTACCCAGAATCTATGAAAATGGCAGATCAAAACTCAAAAAATATTCAACAAGGCCAAATTGATATCTTTGGTTTTTCGGAAGAGGTTTTTGAAAACAAAAATAAAAGTAAAGATGCAAAAAACATAGGGGAATGGGAGACAATAAAAAAATTATCTTTTGAGCGAGATGTTTTAGGATTCTATTTAACTGGTCATCCAATCCTAGAGTATAAAAATGAGCTAAAAAATATAGTTAGCGGTGATATGAAATCCGTTAAATCTAACTATAAGGGAAGATCTGGCAAAGGAAATTTATTTAAAATCGCAGGAGTCATTAATAGCATAAGAATTAGAACAACAAGCACAAAAGATAAGCTTGCTCAAATTAATTTAGGTGATGATACAGACAATATTGATGTTATAGCAAATAATAATCTTTTAGATGCTTCTATTACAAGAGATGAGATTGTCATAATACAAGGCACATTAAGATTAGATCAGTTTACTAATAGACTGAGTTTTAGAGCAAAATCTATTAACTCTATAGAGAGCGCTAGAATTTTATTTGCGACAGGCATTAAGTTTAAAGTCGTGAACGAAGAAGATCTATCTATACTAGTAGGCAAACTAGAGTCGCTTTTCTCCAATAAAGAGAATATTGGAAAATGCTTGGTGAGAATAGACTATATAGCCTCTGGAGTGACCAAATCGTTGGTTCTTGGCGAAAATTATAAGATTTCCCCAACTAATGATATAATTTACGAATTAAAGACACTAGATTGCGTTGAGGCTGTTGATTTAATATATTCCTCACTGTAAATACTAATAAGGATAATAATATGCTCGAGTTTGAGAAACCTATAAAAAACTTAGAAGATAAGATAGAAGAGTTAAGGAGTATTGGGTCTGACGGACAAGTTAATATTGTTGACGAAATAAATATTCTCCAAAAAAAGTGTAATATTCTGATAAAGGACATCTATAGTAATTTAACCCCCTGGCAAATTACCCAAATAGCTAGACACCCAGATAGACCTTATACAATGGATTATATAAATACTGTTTTTAAAGATTTCCATGAGCTGCATGGTGATAGAGCTTATGCAGATGATAATGCTATTATTTCTGGTATTGCGCAATTTCAAGATATTTCGGTTGCAGTAATCGGGCATCAGAAAGGAAGAGGAACTAATGACAAGATTAAAAGAAATTTTGGGATGGCAAAACCAGAAGGGTTTAGAAAAGCCCTAAGAGTGATGAAGCTCGCGGAAAGATTTAATATGCCAATCATAACTTTTATAGATACACCAGGCGCATATCCTGGAATTGATGCCGAGGAAAGAGGTCAAAGTGAAGCCATCGCTAATAATCTGCTTGAGATGTCTGATCTTACAGTTCCTATACTATCTTATGTTATAGGAGAAGGCGGTTCCGGTGGAGCGCTGGCAATCGGAGTTTGTGATCACTTATCAATGCTAGAGTATAGTATTTACTCTGTTATATCCCCAGAAGGCTGCGCTTCAATCTTGTGGAAGTCTCCAGAAAATGCACATTTGGCAGCAGAATCAATGTGTATAACAGCAGATAATTTAATAAAATTAAAACTAGTTGATGAATTAATTACTGAGCCCTTGGGTGGCGCGCATAGAAATGTAGCTCAGGTAAGCAACGACATAACCTCGTCGATATCAAAAAATCTGGGTATATATTTTAAGATGGATCGACGAACACTAATCAATAATAGAAAAGATAAGTTAGGTTCTGTAGGATATTACCAAGAATAAAATGGAAACATCAGATTGTGATTATGGAAACTTATTCTCAATTTTTGAGTCTTCTATAGCCAGTAGCCTAGAAAAAAAAAGCTATGATGAATTTTTAATTGCATATAGCGGAGGTTGCGACTCTACAGCGTTATTGTATTTTGCCAAGCAAATAGCAAAAAAAAATAAAATTAATATTCGCGCTATACACGTAAATCACAATCTAAATAAAGAATCACAAAAATGGGAGAACCACTGCAAAGAATTTTGTAAAGAAATTAATGTAGAGTTATATATAGAAAATATAAATATTATTTTGAAGCCTGGAGATAGCATAGAAGAAAAGGCAAGAGAAGAACGCTATTCCTCTATCTACTCACAAATGGGTAAAAAAACACTTATGATGACTGCGCATCATGGTGATGATCAGGCCGAGACTTTTTTATACCAGCTTTTTAGAGGATCAGGCGCAAAAGGGTTATCCTCAATGCCAAGAATAAAAAAAATTAAAAAAGGTTTTCATTTGAGGCCATTTTTAGCATTTAATAAAAAAACACTCGAGGATTTTTTAGAGTCTAAGACTCTAAGCTATATTGAGGATCAATCTAATAATAATACTGATTTTTCAAGAAATTTTATTAGGAAAGAAATACTTCCTGATATAAAAAAGAAGTGGCCAAGTTGCGCATCAACAATCTCAAGATCAGCGAAAAATATTTCCGAATCATATAAATTAAATGAAGATTTGGCAATGATAGATATCCAGAATTTTTTAATTAATAATATTTGTAAGCTAAACATAAGCGTAAGAAGTTTAGATGAATATCGGTGTAATAATGTTATTCGGTACTGGATTAGTAAAAATAACTATCGTATGCCTTCCTCGGAGCAAATACACTCGATCTATTCCAACGTGCTAAATGCAGGTAACGATAAAGCCCCATTCTTTTTATGCTCAGAGTATGAGATTAGAAGGCATAATAATTATATAGAAATTATGCAGCCATTAAAAAAGCATGATTCTTCTAATATTTACAAATGGAAATCTTCCGAAAATCTGATTATTAGCAACCTATGTTTAAATTTAAGTTGGAGTGATTTAGAGAAAAGGTTTGATCGCAAGATAACTCATGATGTAGAGGTGAGATTTAGGAAAAAAGGAGAAAATCTCAAGTTTTATAACTCAAAAAAATCCTTAAAGGATTATATGAGAGAAATAAATATGCCACCGTGGAAAAGAGAGAGAACCCCGTTAATTTATATTGATAAAGAGTTAAGAATTATCTGGGATTAATTAAAATTTTATTACTTATTGGTATTAATTTTAAAAGGCAAGTATAGAGGGCACCATCCCAGTATTCCCGTTATGACAGGTATTAATCCTATATAGCCCCATAATTTAGGCTCTAATGGAGATATCACGCCTATATAAAATATTGCGCAACCTGCAAATACCCTAACTAATCTTTCAAATTTACCTACGTTTATACAAAACATTAAAATTACCTATTTATTTAATTCAATATTAATATTACATGAATATTTTATTTTTGGAATTATTAATTTTTTATAAAATTGTAGAATTTTATATTTTTTGTTAAACTATATTCCCGTCTTATATTACTTTTATTTTAATGTGACAAAATACATATTTATTACTGGTGGAGTGGTTTCTTCCCTTGGAAAAGGGATTGTGGCAGCCTCTTTGGGTTCAATTCTTGAGTCTAGAGATTTAAGCTTATCTGTTATTAAACTCGACCCATATATAAATGTTGATCCCGGGACTATGAGCCCGTCTCAGCATGGTGAGGTATTTGTTACATATGATGGTGCAGAAACAGATCTTGATCTTGGACATTATGAGCGATTTGTAAGTTATAAAACAAATAAATCAAGTAACTATACTACTGGGCAGATATACGACGCTGTTATTAAAAGGGAAAGAAAAGGTGAGTATTTAGGAAGCACAGTTCAGGTTATACCTCACATCACAGATGAAATTATTCAAAATATAAAAAGAGGTTCTTTTGATAAGGATGTTTGTATCGTAGAAATAGGGGGTACAGTTGGTGATATCGAGTCACTGCCATTTATAGAGGCAATAAGACAAATGGGTATTGAATACGGTAAAGATATGGTTAGCTATATTCATCTCACTCTAGTGCCTTATATAAAAGCAGCTAATGAAATTAAAACGAAACCAACTCAGCATTCTGTAAAAGAACTGAGATCTATTGGTATTCAGCCAGATGTTTTAGTTTGTAGGTCTGAAAAAAAAATCGGAGATAATGACAAAAAGAAAATAGCTTTATTTACCAACGTAGAGGCAAAAGCAGTTATTAATTCTGTAGATGTTAGTGATATCTACGAAGTCCCTCTAATATTGCATGAGCAAGGACTAGACAATATTATTGTAGAGAAGCTAAATTTAAAGTGTAAGCCTGCTTCGTTGGTAGATTGGGAAGAGTATAGAAATAAAATTAATAACATTAAAGGTGTTATTAATATAAAAATTATTGCAAAGTATGGTAACTACACCGAATCATATAAGTCACTTCATGAAGCAATCAAGCATGCAGGAGTGCACGCTGGCGTAGATGTTAAAATTGAATATATAGACGCAGAAAATTTAGATGGAAAAAATTATTCTCTTTTAGAAGATTCAGGTGGCATCATTGTTCCAGGTGGATTTGGGAACAGGGGAGTAGAAGGAAAAATAAATGCAATACAGTATGCCAGAGAAAACAAAATACCTTTTCTTGGAATATGCCTGGGAATGCAAGCAGCTGTTATAGAGTTCTCTAGAAATGTATGTAATTTAAAAAAAGCAAATAGCACGGAGTTTGATAAAAAAACAGATTATCCAGTTATTGGGTTAATAGAGGAATGGTTGGATAGCACTGGTTCAATAGAATATCGGGATATAAACTCAGATATTGGTGGTACAATGAGGCTTGGTGAGCAAGAGTGTGTAGTGAAAAAAAATTCAAATATATATAATGCCTATAAAGCAAAATCTATCTTTGAAAGGCATCGCCATCGCTATGAGTTTAATAATGATTATAGAAGTTCGCTAGAAGAAAATGGGCTGATTGTATCGGGAAGCTCGACGGATGGAACACTAGTTGAAGTTGTAGAATTAAAAGAACATCCTTGGTTCGTAGGTTGTCAATTCCACCCTGAATTTACATCTAAACCAATTACAGGGCACCCGTTGTTTATAGATTTTGTTAAATCCATTAGAGATAAAAAATGAATAAAAAATTTGATTTTAATATAGATAGAAAAAATAGTTTTTTTTTAATAGCTGGTCCATGCGTAATTGAGAGTGAAAAAATAAATTATGATACTGCTGCAAAGCTAAAAGAAATTACAGAAAAACACTCAATTCCTTTTATATATAAATCATCATTGGATAAAGCAAACAGAACATCTCATAACTCATTTAGGGGTATTGGCTACTCAAAAGGGTTAGAAATATTAAATAAGATTAAATCTGAGTTAGATTTAATGATACTCACAGATGTGCATGAAGATTCACCGTTAGATGAAATAGTTGATGTTGTTGATGTATTTCAGACACCAGCATTTTTATGCAGGCAAACAAATTTTATAAAAAAAGTTTCTTCTTACAATATTCCTGTAAATATAAAAAAAGGGCAATTTTTATCCCCTTGGGAAATGAGTAATGTTGTTGAAAAAGCTCAATCAACTGGTAATAATGAAATCATGGTTTGCGAGAGAGGGTTTAGTTTTGGTTATAATAATTTAGTGTCTGACATGAGGTCTTTAGTTGTAATGAGAGAAACAGGATGCCCTGTAGTTTTTGATGCTACTCACTCAACTCAGCAACCAGGATTAAATAAAGATAGCTCGGGAGGGCAGAGTCAGTTTATCGCCCCACTTGCTAGAGCTGCAATTTCTGTAGGTATATCAGGATTATTTATGGAAACCCATCCAGACCCTAAGAAAGCATTAAGTGATGGCATGAATTCACTACCACTAGACTCAATTGAAAATTTATTAATAATGCTAAAAAGAATAGATGAGGCCGCAAAAGAATAAAATTTTATTTATTCATCGATTATAAGGTATCTTTACAGTAAAATAACATTATGAAATCAAATATAAAAAAAATTGTAGCAAGAGAAATCATTGACTCAAGAGGAAGCCCTACCTTAGAGGCTGAGGTTTTTTTAGAATCAGGATTTAGTGGAAGAGCAGCAGTGCCGTCTGGAGCATCAACAGGTTCTAGAGAGGCTTTAGAGTTAAGAGATATGGATCCCAAAAGATTTAATGGCAAAGGTGTATTAACTAATGTTAAGTATATTGAAACGATAATTAGCGACGCCTTAATAGGTTTGGATTCAGATAACAGGGAACTAATTGATAATACTTTAATCCAGCTTGATGGAACAGAGAACAAATCAAAGTTAGGAGCTAATACTTTGCTTGCAGTATCACTGGCAAATGCAAAATCCTCAGCAAACAATAATAATCTTCCATTATATAAAAATATTAAGGAATCAAAAGAATACGTAATGCCAGTCCCAATGATGAATATTATCAACGGAGGATCACACGCAAACAATAGTGTGGATATTCAGGAATTTATGATAATGCCAGTTGGTGCAAGCTCACTTAAGGAAGCTGTGAGGTTTGGAGTAGAAATCTTCCACGCATTAGGGAAAATTCTAGATAGTAAAAAATATATTACAACAGTTGGCGACGAAGGTGGCTATGCTCCAAATCTAGGTTCGAATAAAGAAGCTCTGGATATAATTATGCAGGCAATTGAAAAAGCTGGCTATAAACCAGGCGAAGATATTTTATTGGCCTTAGATGTAGCAAGCAGTGAATTTTACAAAGATGGAGCGTATGATTTAGCGTCTGAGAAAAAAAAATATTCAAGTAGTGAATTTATAGAATTAATGAAATCATGGTCAGAAGCTTACCCAATTATTTCCATAGAAGATGCTTTGGATGAGAATGACTGGGATGGATGGGCAGAATTAACAAGAAAATTAGGTAGTAAGATCCAATTAGTTGGAGATGATTTATTTGTAACAAATCCAAAAATTTTTAAGGAAGGAATAGATAAGGATATAGCTAATGCAATCCTTATTAAGCTAAACCAAATAGGTACTCTTACAGAGACTATTAACGCAATGGATTTAGCAAGCAAAAATAATTATAACTCAGTAGTATCCCATCGATCAGGCGAGACTGAAGATACTTTTATCGCAGATCTAGCAGTAGCTTATTCTACAGGGCAAATTAAAACAGGCTCGTTATCCAGATCAGATAGAGTATCTAAATATAATCAGCTTATTAGAATAGAAGAAGGACTTGGGTCTCAATCAAGTTACCCAGGAAAATCTATTTTTTCTAATATCCTAAAAAATGAATAAAATAATTTTTATATTATCTTTTTTTTTAATTGTATTGTTATGGAAATTTACTTTTGGTGATGGAAGCTACAGCAATTATACTCAATTGCAAAGTAATGTTTCAAGTCTTGAAATAGAGAATATAAGATCTTTAGAAAAAATAAATATTCTTAGGGCGGAAATTAAAAATTTAAAAACTGATCTTCCTTACGTGATTGAAGAAAAAGCTAGAAATGAATTAGGACTCATAAAAGAAAAAGAAACATTTTATCAAATTTTAAAATAATGACATTATGGTTGATAAGCAAATAAAAAATGCAAAACTTGTTTGTATAGTTCCAGCAGCAGGGAACAGCACAAGATTTAAAAATGGCAATAAGCTTTTCGATAATAATTTAACTGAAGATGGGCATTCAGTTTTTACAGAAACTCTAGAAAATCTTTTATTGGGTGTGGTAGATCAAGTTATTGTTGGATATGATGAAAAATGTGAAGGGGCAAATCAATACAAAGAAGCTCATTCGCAAATTGTCGCAGATGAGCTTTCTTCAAAATCAAAAAAAAATACTTACAGTAAGATTACATTTGTTAAGGGTGGTAACTCAAGACAAAACACTGTTTTTAAAGCGCTAGAGTACTTACAAGGATCCATAAATGATACTGAAGAACTATGGGTTATGGTTCATGATGCAGCAAGACCATGTATTTTAAGCTACGATATCTTATCTTTTATAAATAAAACTATAGAATCTAACACTTCTAGTATTATGGCAATGCCAATCTCAGATACAATAAAAAAAGTCGATGAAAATTTTAATATCGTTGAGACTATACCAAGAGCCGGTATGTGGGTTGCTCAAACACCACAAATGTTTAAATTTAATATATTACATGAATCACTTAAACACTGTATTGATAATGATGTTCAAGTCACAGACGAAAGTCAGGCTCTTGAAATTTTAGGACATCCTTGTAGGGTCCATATTGGACGTCCCTACAATATCAAAATAACACGTAATAGTGATATGTGGCAGGCAAAATGCATTTCTAATCATCTTCTAGATTATATTGATGAAGAAGATTTTGAGGATAAATAATGATTAAAATTGGTCACGGCTATGATTCGCATAGATATGAAGATGGTAAATATATAATGATAGGTGGTGTGAAAATTTTATCAAAACGAGCAATAGTTGCTCACTCAGACGGAGATATTTTAATTCATGCTTTATGCGATGCGTTATTAGGAGCTTCAGGAAAAGGTGATATGGGGTCTTATTATAATTCTTCTGCAAAATATAAAAATATAGACAGCACTATATTCCTGCAAGAAATCATGCAAATAGTTTATTCAGATGGTTATTCCATAATAAATATAGATGCGACAGTTATAGCTGAAGAACCAGCAATTACAAAGCACGCTATAAAAATAAAAGAATCACTTGCTAAAATATTAAAAATTAACAAAGAGCAGATAAATATTAAATCTAAGTCTAATGATAAATTAGGGTATGTTGGAAGGAAAGAAGGTATTGAGACACACGTTGTATTACTTATTGAAAAAATATGATTTTATTTATTGATACGGCTTTTGATAAAACAACGCTAGCCTTGAAACAAGGCGGTACTATATATCAAGAAATAATAAGTGAGAGAATTAATATATCGCAAGTTATAATTGAGCGAACAAGAAGTCTTTTAAAAAAAGCACAACTAAAAAAAGAAAACATAAAAATAATTGCTTTTAATCAGGGTCCTGGAAACTTTACAAGCCTTAGAATCTCACTAGCATTTATAAAGGCAATAGCTTTTCATTTAAAAATACCAGTAATTAGTTTCAATTCATTTCAGGTACTAGCAATGTCAGCACTACATATTAATAAAAAATATCCAATTATAGTCGCAGTGGATGCTCGCATGAATGAAGTTTACTGGGTAAAATATAAAAATTTTTCTGATATTTTCTCCAAGAATAACATTTATAACTTAACGTCAGAAAATTTTTTGTACAAAGAGCTAGAAGATTTTAATGGCAAGGAAATGAATTTAATTAAAAATAACAGTAATATACTTCAAGAATATAACAAGGTAGGTCCCTTAGTAAAAGTAATAACTATTGAGAATTGTAATATAGATTTACTTAGTATTTTTAAAGGTATTGAGAAAAAAATAGAGTGTAATGACTTGAGAAATATACATGATATAAATTTACTCTACATGAGAAATAATATTGCAAAAAAAATAAAAAATGAATAAAGTAATTTCTTTGATGGGTCCAACAGCGTCAGGAAAAACTGACTTAGCAATTTTATTGGCAAATAAATTTGATGTTGAGATAATTAGCGTTGACTCAGTCATGTTTTATAAGGAATTTAATATAGGTTCGGCTAAGCCAGATAAAAATACCTTACGTCAGAGTCCTCATAGAATGGTTGATATATTAGAACCGTATGAGAGCTATTCTGTTGCTCAATTCTATAATGATTTATTAATACAAATAAATAACATCCATGCTTTGAATAAAATACCATTACTAGTAGGTGGCTCCATAATGTATTTTAAAACATTTTTCTCAGGTGGTTTATCAAATCTTGAGGTAGTATCTGATGACATAAGAAAACGCGTGTCCGATATGTTGCTAAAAAATAATTTAGACTATTTGTATAAATATTTATTAAAAATTGATAAAATATCAGCGCAGAAGATTCACCCTAATGATCAATATCGAATAGTTAGAATGATTGAGATATTTCTATCTAATAATAAAAAACCAAGTGATATTTTAAAAAAGAGTTTTGGAAATGCCAGGAATTTTGACTATCTTAATCTATCTGTGATTCCTGATAACAGAAAACATATTCATCAAAGAATCGAGAATAGGTTGGGCAATATGCTAAAAGATGGTCTTTTAGACGAAGTCTCTGAAATAAAAAGAATGCATAGTGGCTTAAGTCTCCCTGCTATGTCTACAATAGGGTATAAGCAGGCAGATGAGTATCTAAAAAATAAAATTAGTTTAGATATTATGAAATCTAGTATATTGTCTGCTACAAGGCAGCTAGCAAAGAGACAGATTACCTGGCTGAGACATCTTGACGCAACAACGGTGTATACTTTTACAGATTATGATAATATTAAATTAAGGCTAGAATTTTTTTTAGATAGTGCCCAATAACAGGGGGTGGAGAAATTACGATGATAAAAAACCAGATATTACAAGAGCCCTTTCTGAATGCTCTAAGGAAAGAGAAAATTCCTGTAGCTATATATTTAGTGAATGGAATAAAACTTCAAGGACAAGTAGATTCTTTTGATCAATACGTTATTATTCTTAGAAATACAATAAATCAAATGGTTTATAAGCATGCAATTTCAACTATAGTTCCTACTAAGACCGTAAAACTTCAAACAGAGGATTAAAACTATACAAAGGAACAAGAGATTTGATTGATATAATTAGCGATGTTTCAAATAAAGCAATATCAGTGCATATTGATCAGTACCCCGTAGAGGTTAACAATTCAAAGGAAGAGTTTGATGATCTGGTAAGGTCTGCCAATATAGACACTGTCGACAAAATATTTTTAACAAAAAAAAATAAGAAGATCGGTGTAAAATATTATATCGGCAAGGGTGACGCCGAATTAATTGAGCAGCAAGTCTCCAAATATGGAGTCAAATTAGTTGTATTTAATGTTGACTTAAGCCCAAGTCAAGAGAGAAATCTTGAGTTACTGATATCCGCTAGAGTGCTTGATAGAACAGGTCTAATTTTAGATATATTTTCACAAAGGGCTTTTTCTCACGAAGGTAAACTTCAGGTTGAGTTAGCGCAACTAAATTATATATCGACTAGATTGGTAAGAGGATGGAGTCATCTGGAAAGACAAAAAGGTGGAATAGGCTTAAGAGGTCCAGGAGAAACCCAGCTTGAAACAGATAGAAGATTATTGAGAGCAAGAATCAAAACTATTCAAAAAAGACTTTCAAAGGTCAGCAATCAAAGGCAATTAAGTAGAAATCTAAGATTAAAGCATAGTGTCCCAAGAATAAGTGTGGTCGGATATACAAATGCTGGAAAATCCACATTATTTAATTCGCTCACAGGAATGAATACATTATCCGAGGACAAGCTTTTTGCAACTTTAGATCCGATACATAGAAAGCTAGATATTGAATATAACAAAAATGCAGTCATTAGTGATACTGTAGGCTTTATAAGAGATCTACCGCATCATTTAATTGAATCATTTAAATCTACATTATCAGAAGTAGCAGAAAGTAATTTATTGATACATGTGATAGATCTTAGTGATGATAATTTTGATGCGTACATAAAAGAGGTTGATTTGGTTTTAGAGAGTATTCAGGCACAAAATATACCGAAAATCCTGGTTTTTAATAAGATTGATCAGAATTACAACCCTGAAAATTTCCTTCATTTGCAAAAAGATTCCTTCTGTTATGTGTCTGCTAAAACAGGATATGGCATAGAAACTCTAAAAAAAATTATCTCAGAAAAAATATTTGAAGATTATAAGTTAACAACTATAGAGTTAAGTTCCAGCCAAGGCGAAATCAGGTCATCAATATATGAAAATTGTAACGTAATTGAAGAGGTTTATGCTGAATCTGGCTATGTTATGATTAAATTTGCAGCAACACAGAGTTATATTAAGTATTTATCAAAAAAAGGCTTAATAGAAGGGAAAGTTCAAAAAACTGCAAAAAAGACACAAGATATTTATAAAACAGGATAATTATTCTATATAATCTTGCTATAATAGTTTATTCGTAAAATTTAAAAAGTTAACAGAAAATGGAGAGTTAAGAATGCCTTGGAACCAATCCGATAATGAAAAAGACCCTTGGGGAAGAGATAAAAGTCAGTCTCCTCCAGACTTAGATGCCGTTATTAATAAGCTTATGACGTCTTTTGGTGGCTTATTTGGATCTAAAAAATCTAGTAATGGCGGTGGTGGCGGTAAATCATCCTCAATAGTTTCATTGCTAGTATTCGCATCTCTAATATGGGCTGCCACAGGTTTCTATATTGTTAGTGAAAACGAAAGAGCGGTCATATTAAGATTTGGCGAATACAAAAGAACTGATATGCCTGGTCCAGGCTGGCATCTTCCAAGACCTATTGAAACCCATGAAACAATTAATTTCACAGGAATTAGAAGTGTTGAAAAAAGAACAACAATGCTTACAAAAGACGAGAATATAGTCGAATTAGCATTCTCAGTTCAATATCGAATAAAGAACGCAGAGGATTATCTATTCAATGTAGAGAATGTAGATATCGCCGGCGATAGAACCTGTAGATTTGGAAGTAGAAGTACTATTTGTGGAGTTTTAGATTCCGCCATAAGGGATGTAGTCGGAAAGAATAATATGGACTATATACTCAGAGAGGGTAGGACTGAGATATCAAACAGGACAGAAACTTTAATGCAGCAAGTACTAGATAGTTATCAAGCAGGTATACAGGTAACTACTGTTAACTTACAAGATTCCCAGCCACCAGATGCAGTTCAGGATGCTTTCCAAGACGCAACAAAAGCAAGAGAAGATATGGAGCGTTATAAGAATGAAGCCCAAGCATATGCAAATGAAATTCTCCCGCAAGCAAGAGGGGAGGCTGCTAGAATGATACAAGATGCATTAGCATATAAAGAAATGGTTATAGCAAATGCAGAAGGTGATGCAGATAGATTTCTAAAATTATTAAAAGAGTATAAGAGAGCCCCAGAAGTAACAAGAAAACGTTTGTATATGGACTCTCTAGAAATTGTATTATCAAATAGCTCTAAAATAATGATTGATATAAAAGAGGGTAATAATTTAATGTTGCTACCATTGGATAAGATTATCAATTCACAAGAAATAAATAAATCAACTGAAGATGATAAAGAAGATGATTCTTACATTAGCAGTGAAACAAATAATAGAGAGGGGAGATAATTATGAATACTAAATATTTATTCTTAATAGGTGGAATATTTTTAATTTTTAACTCGACAACTTTCTTTGTTAAGGAAACTCAAAGAGCGATGGTTTTTCAACTAGGAGAAATCAAAAGAGATGATTTAAAACCAGGATTACATTTCAAATTACCATTAGTAAATAACGTGAGAAAATTTGACGCAAGAATTCTTACGATGGATGCCAAACCTGAGTTATTTTTAACAAGCGAGAAAAAAAATATGTCGGTAGATTTCTTTGTTAAATGGAGAATCGCAAATGTTAAAAATTATTATAAATCCACACTAGGTGATAGAGCTAGAGCTGAAGGAAGAATTACCCAGATTGTTAAAGATGAATTAAAGAACCAATTTGGTATTAGAACTATCCAGCAAGCAATCTCAGGAGAGAGAGAGGAAATAATGAGAGTTCTAGAGGCTAAAGCGCAGCTAGTAGCTGATGAGCTAGGTATAGAATTAGTAGATGTAAGAATTAGTAGAATTGAGTTACCAGGCGAAGTAAGTGAATCTGTATACCAAAGAATGCGTGCTGAAAGAAGTAGGACTGCTAAAGATTTTAGAGCCAGAGGAAAAGAAATAGCAGAAAATATTATGGCGCAGGCTGATAAAAAAAGAACTGTAACCATTGCGGAAGCTTATAGAACTTCAGAGCAAGAAAGAGGTTCTGGAGATGCAAAATCTACTGCAATTTATGCAAACGCATATGGGCAAGATGCAGAATTTTATGCTTTCACAAGAAGTTTAAAAGCTTATGTTAATGCTTTTAAAAATAAATCAGATATGTTGGTAATTGAT
>Ga0114997_10002227_pt1 | contig 15718 bp, 13 predicted proteins | sample ArcticOcean_MG_C_2_FD_87045 | JGI IMG/M metagenome (GOLD analysis project Ga0114997, IMG submission 87045) | Marine microbial communities from western Arctic Ocean - ArcticOcean_MG_CB4_136 | ecosystem: Environmental > Aquatic > Marine > Oceanic | place: Arctic Ocean: Canada Basin | collected... | reverse complement strand
TCATGGCGTCCTGATATTGAACAAGAAGTGGATATAGTTGAGGAGTTAGTAAGAATTAAAGGTTATGACCAAATTAAGATTATTGAACCAGAGAAAACTAGAAAGAAAACTACTTTAAACCAAACACAAAAATTATTTCATTTTTTACAGCGAGCTGTTGCATCTAAGGGATATTTGGAAGCTATCACATGGTCTTTTACTGACAGTAAAGTTAATCAATTATTTATTGAAAATAACAAAGAAATTAAAATAATTAATCCTATAAGTGCAGATTTAAACGTATTGAGAAGTTCAATCTTTTCAAATTTGATTATTCATCTAAACAAGAATTTAGGACGAGGATTTAAAGATTTATCAATATTTGAAATAGGTCCAACCTTTTCAGGATCTGAACCGGGTGCACAACAAACCGTAGCCAGTGGATTAAGAATGGGGAAACTTTTTAGACAGAATTGGGCAGAACAAGAGAGATTGGTTGATGTTTTTGATGTTAAAAGAGACGTCGTTCAAAGCTTAGCGGAAGCTGGATATAATAAAGACAAATTCTATATTGATGATGAAACACCAAACTATTATCACCCTGGAAAATCAGGAAGAATATTTCTAAATAAGGGTAAAGAAAAAGCAATAGCTTTTTTTGGTGATATTCATCCAAATATATTAAAAAAATTAGATATTAAGGTTGAGGCATTAGTTGGCTTTGAAATATTTTTAGATAACATAAAACAAACAAAAAAATCATTAAATGATCAAAAAACTCAATATAAATATTCTGACTTTCAAAAATCAGAGAGAGATTTTGCATTTGTTTTAAATAAAAATTTTCATGTTCAGGAATTAATAGAGATAATTTCTAATATAGATTTAGATTTAATTAAAGAGGTAAAAGTATTTGATGTCTATGAAGGAGAGAATATCCCTGATGGAAAAAAATCAATTGCCGTGAATGTTACAATTCAGTCTTCAGAAAAAACTTTAAATGAGGAAGATTTAGATAGAATAAATCAACTTATAATTTCTACAGTAGAACAAAAGACTGGTGCAAAAATAAGATCTTAAATATGAGCACTATTGACAACATCAGAAACTTTGCCATCATTGCGCATATAGACCACGGTAAATCTACTATAGCAGATAGAATAATTCATAAATGTGGTGGCCTAACAGACAGAGAGATGAAAGCACAAGTTTTGGATTCTATGGACATTGAGCGAGAAAGAGGAATAACAATTAAAGCCCAAACTGTTAAACTTAATTATAAAGCGAAAAACGGTAAAGATTACATTTTAAACATTATTGATACTCCAGGCCACGTAGATTTTAGTTATGAGGTAAGTAGATCTTTGTACGCATGTGAAGGATCCATTTTGATTGTTGATAGCACTCAAGGAGTTGAAGCCCAAACATTAGCAAATGTTTACCAGGCACTAGATATCAATCATGAGATAGTTCCTGTTTTAAATAAAATAGATTTACCGGCATCAAATTTAGAAAAAACAAAAAAACAAATAGAAGATGTAATTGGTATTGATACAAGCAATGCAATTCCATGCTCTGGAAAAACTGGAGAAGGCATAGAAGATATTTTAGAACAAATAATTAAATCATTACCAGGTCCTGAAGGAGAAAAGAATAAAATTTTAAAATGTTTATTAGTAGACAGTTGGTATGATACTTATTTGGGTGTGGTTATTTTAGTTAGAGTTATTAATGGTAAAATTTCTAAAAATATGAAAATTAAAATGATGTCCACTAATCAAGAATATATAATTGAAAAAGTTGGTGTATTTACTCCAAAAGCAACGGATGTTAATGAGTTAAATGCTGGAGAAATTGGATTTATAACAACTGGAATAAAAGTTTTATCCGAAACAAAAGTAGGAGATACAATTTGTGAGGTAAATAAACCATTGCAAGAAGCTCTACCAGGATTTAAACCAAGCAAGCCAGTTGTATTCTGTGGGTTGTTTCCAGTAGATAGTTCTGAATATCAAAAATTAAAAGACGGTTTAGCAAAACTTCAATTAAATGATGCAAGTTTTTCTTTTGAGGCCGAATCTTCCTCAGCACTTGGACTAGGTTTCAGATGTGGTTTTTTAGGGTTACTACATTTAGAAATTATTACTGAGAGATTAGAAAGAGAATTTGATACAAATCTATTAACAACTACCCCAGGTGTAGTTTATAAAGTCCATCTAAACAAAGGAAAAATAATAGAGTTACAGAATCCATCAAGCTTACCAGATCCAACACTTATTAGATTTATTGAAGAACCATGGATTAAAGCTACAATTATTACTCCTGACCAATATCTTGGTGCAATAATAAAAGTATGTCAGGATAAAAGAGGCATTCAAACTAATTTAAGTTACTCTGGTAATAGGGCCGTATTAAATTATGAAATACCGTTAAATGAGGTAGTATTTGATTTTAACGATAGGTTAAAATCCATGACTAGTGGTTATGCTAGTTTCGATTATGAAATTATAGCACATAGAGAGGGCGATTTAGTAAAACTAGGAATATTAGTAAATGCAGAACCAGTCGACGCATTATCAATGATGGTCCACAAGAATTTTGCCCAAACTGTTGGTAGAGAAGTTTGTGAAAAATTAAAAGATTTGATTCCAAGGCATAATTTTATGATTCCAGTACAGGCAGTAATAGGTGGCAAGATTATTGCAAGAGAAACTATAAAAGGTTTTAAGAAAGATGTTTTGAGTAAAATCCACGGTGGGGGAGCAAGAGATAGAAAAAGAAAACTACTAGATAAACAAAAAAAAGGAAAGTCCAGAGGTAAACAGTTTGGTAAGGTAGAGATACCACAAGAAGCATTTATAGGAGTATTAAAAATTAGTAAGGACAATTAATCAAATGATAAAATGGGCTATTTTTGGAGCTGGAAATATTTCAAATTCCTTTGTTAAAAACATAAAACAGGTTGAAAATTCAAAAATTGTGGCAGTAGTTTCAAAAGATAAAGAAAAAATTAAAAAATTTTGTAGAGTAAATAATATTTCGAATGAAATTTGTTATTCAAATTATAGTGAATTAATGCATTTAAATTTTGATGTCGCTTATATAGGGCTAATAAATTCACTGCATGAAGAGGTTATTAATTTATTAGCAAAAAATAGAAAAAATATTTTAACAGAAAAACCAGCTTTTCTTAACATTGGGGATTTTAACAAAACTTTAGAAGTTGTTAAGAAAAACAAAATTTTTTTTATGGAGTCAATGATGTATCTACATCATCCACAATTTAATAAAATTGTAGAAATAATTAGTAATAATGAAATTGGAAAAATATATAAGCTAGAATATAAATTGGGATTTGATATTAGAAGAAAATTTTTAGGATTTAAAAAGAAAATTAAATTTCTATCAAGATTAACAGATAAAAAATTAGGTGGAGGTGCAATAAATGATATTGGGTGCTATCCAATTTCCTTTTCAAATAAACTAGCTAATATTAATGAAAAAAATAATATAGAAAAGATAAAAAGTTATGGTAAAATTGGTTTAACGGGTGTTGATGAGTTTGCAAATGCAATCCTAACTTATCAAAACAATAGTTTTGTTTCGGATATAACTGTTTCAATTAATAAAAAACAGGATGGACTAGCCATTATTACAGGAACTAAGGGTAAGCTAATAATTCCAAATTTAATAACGCCAGGAAAAAATTATTCACTAATAGTAAATGAAAAAGAACATAATTTTTTTGGTAATGATTTATATACTTATATAATTAGAGATACACAAAACTATATAGATAACAGGATTAACGAACCAAATAAAAGTGGTCTAAATTGGAATGAAATGAAATTAAACTGTGAAATGATTGATTTATGGAAATCTCAAATATATAAATCTAATTAAATGAAAATATATGATTGTTTTTCCTATTGGGATGAAGATCTACTTTTAAATCTTAGGTTAAATATTTTAAATGATTTTGTAGATTATTTTGTAATTGTAGAAGGAAATAGAACTTGGCAAAATAATTTTAAAAAACTTCAATTTGATATTAATAAGTTTTCAAATTTTAAAGATAAAATTATTTATATTCCTGTAGAAGATATGCCTGAAGGAAAAAATCCATATTTAAGAGAAAATTTTCAAAGAAACTGTATTACACGAGGTTTAAAAAATGCAGATGAAAATGATTTAATAATAATATCCGACTTAGATGAGATACCTAATCCAACTCAAATTTTGAAATTTCAGCCAAAATTAAAATATGCATCATTTCAACAGCAGCACTTTTATTATAAATTTAATTTATCAAATAAAACAAGACCTTTTTGGTATGGAAGTAGAATTTCTGTTAATAAGTTTTTAAAATCTCCACAGTGGCTAAGAAATTTAAAATTTAAAAAAAGACCATTTTGGAGAATAGATAAATTTAGACTTAATAATATTATTATTAATGGTGGATGGCATTTTTGCAATTTAAAAACTCCAGAAAAACTTTTACATAAGTATAAAAATTTATGTGAAACAGATGACCCTATTATTTTTAAAGAAAAAATAGATGATAAATTTCTTAATTTAGAGTCTATTCAAAAAAAAATATTATCTGGTACAGATATTATTGGTAGAAATGATCAATATGTTAAAGTACCAATTGATCATAATTTCCCAAAATATCTTGTAAATAACTTATCTGCCTACAGAGATTGGGTAATATGATTAATTTATTGCTTTTTTTAAAGCACTCGTATTAACAATTATGTCACCATTAATTTTTTTATTTTCTTTTAAATTTTTTGTTAAGAAACGTAAATAATTAAGTTTTTTTACCTTACTTATTTTTCTATTTACAGTGCTAGGGTGTAATTTTGGAATAATTTCTATAATTTTAGTTTTAGGTTTACAAAATACCAGATTAGTAAAAGCAGCGCCATGTGCACCAACAATTATATTTGCATTATTAAAGAGATATATTTGTTCAAAGAAAGACATTTGCCCAGTCTTATGTATTGAGAATCCTAAATTTTTTAAACAATTTATCACTTCATCATTATTTATTATTTGACAATATTTATTAATTGACTCGGATCTATCAATAAATATTTTTTTATTACAAATAGTTTTCTTTTTAAATTTTAGAAATTTTTTTGAAACCCAGTTTATAACCCAACTCGGTAAATTTTTAGACTCACTAACCATATATCCCTTAGAGTACCAAGGGTGTGATGTTGCAAGGACTAAATCAGCTTCTATATGACGATATTTTTTGCTGTTTATAAATTTATTTTCAGGTATTTTAAAAATAGACAATGTATCTTTTTGCCACTTTTTAAGTTCTGGAACATAAAAGTAATCAATATCTCTTAAATTTTTTATTTTTTTAATTAATTTTAATCTTGGAAGAATATCAAACATCCAATGAAAATAATTATTTGTTGCACTAACTCCTTGAACCATACATAGTATAGAACCTTTAATTCTTTTTTTTAATCTTGGGGTTCCTTTTATTAAAGCACTATTTCTCTTAGGAGGAAACATTGGGCCATTAATTTGCTGATGAGAAACTTTGTTTACTAATATATTATTATTGTCAATAACAGAAACATGCTCAACATAGTCAGTATAAACACGACCTTTTTTAATCATTGCCACATAGTATTTTTTAGAACCAATTTTGATTAATTTTGAGGTTTCTTTATTTTTTTTATAAATTATTCTCCCATACATTAAAAAAAAAATATTTTGAAAAAATTTTTTAAACAAAAATTGCAATTGTTTATTTATATTCATATGATTTTATTATTTGATAAATTTAATTTATATTAAAAAATATACAATTATAATAGTTTTATATGTTTGATTATTTCAATATTTAAATTGATATTATATTAAAAGAAAAAGGAGAGATGGCTGAGTGGTTTAAAGCGCACGCTTGGAAAGTGTGTGTACTGTCAAAGGTACCCAGGGTTCGAATCCCTGTCTCTCCGCCATTAATTTAACTTTTAATATTATTAAAAAGAGGCTAAGAGTGGTTTGGTTTCAATGTGATCTCAAATTAAATGAAAAATAATCCAATAATACTAGGTAGATGGTACAAAATTAATAAAAAAATAAGAAGAAGAATTGAAGCTAAATATCATAAAATTAAAGATTGGGTAATGGATCCTAAAGGATATTTTTTAATTGCAATTGATAGAAAAAAAAAAAAATTGAGAGTGGGATATTGTATTTTTAAAAAACTAGGTAACAAACCTATAAATGATATGGTTTCGATAATTTCTGGTAAAACAGCAATAGAAATTGTTAACACTCTAATCAAATATAAATATATATCCAGCCTTCAACATGCTGCAGATATGGGTATAGAGTTATGTAAAGCTGAATTAGCTTTAAAATACAATTTAGATTATGTTCAAGATAAAGATCTGGATGTTAAAAAAAAATTAAAATAAAAAACCTTTTAAGTATTTTTAGTTTTATATTTTCATCATCTAAAATTAAATTAATAATTTTTATTTAAGATCAAACAAGTATTGGTAAATAAAAATTAGATGTATTGTGTATGTTTGAAAATTGTGTGTACAGTGAAAGGCACTTAAAGTTTGAATTCTTGTCTTTCCGTCATTAATTTAATCTTTCTTATAACTATTAATCCTTACTTAATACTTTTTGTTTAGCTGTAATGAATTCCTCTTCAGTTATAACTCCTCTTTTATAAAGTTTATTTAATCTTTTGATTTCAAAGGATAAGGTAAGCGAAATACTTTTGTTAAGTTCGGTGTAAAATTTATTTGTATCTTTGCATTTTTTATTTTTCATAATTTCAACCACATGATAAGCTCGAGCGTCAGCTGCGCTAATAGCAACATCTGCATTATGAAGTGTTTTGACTAGCGCGGGCCAAAACAAAATAGTTCTTGTCATATTCCCGCCGGTGTTAAAATCTTTAGCATTTTGAGCTTCTTTTTTAAATCTACGAGTTTCATAATATTCATTATTTAATTTTTCACAGTTTAGTTTATAATCTTCAGGCATTGTAATATCTACAACAGTAGGTTTTGCACAAGAGGATAAAATTACCAAGAATAAAATTAAGAGATTTAAATATTTTTTCATTTAATATACTAAACTTTTATGAACCTGAAGAAACAAAAATTAAATTTAAATATGTTTAATTAATTTATAACTGTTTTTACTAAATATTTGAGTACATGACAATTTAAACCAGCTTTAATTTTTTGAGAATCAAATTTTTTATATGTAGGTGATTTAGTTTAAAAATATTAAGCATATCAGTTATTATAAATAATTTTATTATATAAGTAGATTACATAAATCAAAAAACGTGATATGATTAATTTTCTTAAAAAATTATAAATGACAAAAAATAATAAATACGAAGCAGATTCGATCAAAGTTCTTAAAGGTCTAGAAGCTGTTAGAAAAAGACCAGGAATGTATATTGGTGATACAGATGATGGTACTGGTTTACATCATATGGTTTATGAAGTTGTTGATAATTCAATTGATGAAGCTTTAGCAGGTCACTGTAAAAACATTGATATTTATATTAATTCAGATGGAACAATTACTGTTCGTGATGATGGCAGAGGTATACCTGTTGATATGCATAAAGGAGAAAGAAAATCTGCAGCAGAAGTTATAATGACTCAACTTCATGCAGGAGGTAAATTTGATCATGATTCCTATAAAATATCAGGAGGATTGCACGGTGTTGGTGTTTCAGTTGTTAATGCTTTATCTGAAAAATTAAAATTAGAGATATGTAGAGGTGGAAAAAAATATTATATTGAATTTAAAGATGGTGAAGCAAAGTCCCCATTAAAGAGTATTGGTAATTCAAAAGAAACAGGAACTCAAATAACTTTTTTACCATCAAAAGAAATTTTTTCTTCAATAAAATTTAGTTCAAATATCATTCTAAAGAGAATGAGAGAACTTGCTTTTTTAAACAAGAGAATTAAAATTAGAATTAGTGATTTAACTATTAAAAAATCAAAAATTACAGAATTTAAATTTGAGGGTGGAATAATTGAATTTGTTGATTTTTTAGATGAAAAGAGAGAAAAATTACAAAATAAAAATGGAAATGATTTATTCAAAAAACCAATTTATGTAGAAGGTAAAAAGAGCAATATCGAAATTGAATGTTCTTTAAAATGGAATGCAAGTTATGGTGAAGATGTTTATCCTTATACAAATAATATTTATCAAAAGGATGGTGGAACACATCTACTTGGATTTAGAAGTGCTTTAACTAGGGTTATAAATAAATATGCAAATGAGCATAATTTATTAAAAAAGAATAAATTAACAATTTCTGGTGATGATATTAAAGAAGGGTTAACTTGTGTTTTATCTGCAAAAATACCAGATCCAAAATTTTCATCTCAAACAAAAGATAAATTAGTTTCATCAGAAGTAAGAATGATTGTAGAAACTATAATTAACGAAAGATTATCTATATGGTTTGATCAAAATCCATCTTTAGCAAAAGTAATTTTAGCAAAAGTAATTCAGGCAGCTTTAGCAAGAGATGTTGCGAGAAAAGCGAGGGAAAATGTAAGAAGGAAAGGTGCATTAGAGTTAAGTGGTCTACCTGGAAAATTAGCAGATTGCCAAATTGGAAAACAAGAAGGAACAGAACTGTTCATAGTTGAGGGAGACTCAGCTGGAGGCTCCGCAAAACAAGGAAGAAACAGAGCAAATCAAGCAGTACTACCTCTGAGAGGTAAGATCCTTAACACCTATGTAGATGCTAGTGCTTTTAAAAAAAATGGAAATAAAAACGAATACCGAATTAAATCTTTGTCAAAAATGATTTCATCAAATGAAGTAGTAACACTAATTAATGCTCTTGGTTTAGATCCCAAACAAGAAGAATTAGATTTAAAAGATTTAAGGTATGGAAAAATAATTATAATGACAGATGCCGATGTTGACGGTTCCCATATAAGAGCTTTATTATTAACTTTTTTTAACAACCAACCATTTAATAAACTTATTGAAAATGGTCATGTATACCTTGCACAACCTCCATTATTTAAGGTTAATAAAGGCTCAAAAGGAATATACATAAAAGATGAAAAAGAATTAGATCAATATATTTATAATAATTCGAAAGAATTAAAGAAATTAAAAAAAGGATCTAAAGAATTTAAAAAAACTTATGATGAAATTAAAGGAAATTTAAATCTTCAACGATTCAAGGGATTAGGTGAAATGAATCCTGACGAATTATGGAATACCACTTTAAATCCAGAAACAAGAAATTTATTACAAGTTCAGTATTCTAAAGATATAAAAAAAGATAAAAAAATTATTCATACATTAATGGGTAATGACGTTGCTTTAAGAAAAGATTTTATTGTATCAAATGCAATAAATGTTTCTAACTTAGATGTTTAAGAATGAAGTTTCTTGAAGCTTCTAAGTATTATTCACTTAATAAAACTACTTATATAAAATTAAGATGGATATCTATTCTAGGACAATTGTTAACTATCAATGTAGTTAAATTTATATTTGATTTTGAGTTCAACTTTATCCTATGTAATTTAATTATACTTGCTGGAGTTTTTTCAAATTTTTATTTAATTTATGTCTATAAAGAAATAAATCTCAAAAGTAAGTTATCATTTTTCTTTCTCAATCTTGACATTTTTCAACTTAGTTTTTTATTATATTTAACTGGAGGTGTAGTTAACCCATTTATAATTTTTTTAATTATACCATGTTTTTTTTCATCAAATTATTTAGATATTAAAACAAATTTATTATTAGTTTTAATTACCATATCATTAATAATTTTTATGACATTTTTTAATGAGGGTTTGCCAAAACCTTTAAATGAACATTTTCAAGTTAATGATTATTCTTATTATGCAGTACCCATTTCTTTATGTCTTGCATTAATTTTTTTTAATTTTTTTGGTCTTCAGTTTGGAGCGGAAGCAAAAAGAAGAAAAGAAGCTCTAGATAAAATGCAAGAAGTAATTGCAAAAGAACATGAGCTTTTATCGTTAGGAGGACAAGCAGCAGCTGCAGCACATTCATTTGGAACCCCACTATCAACTATTAAAATTATAGCACAAGATCTTTTAGAACAATTGAAAGACAATAATTTACTTAAAAAAGATGTTGAATTACTTTTGAGCCAGGTAAATAGATGTAATGATATTCTTAAAAAGTTAACACTAAATCCTATAATAGAAGATGAATTTATTGATAATAATATTACAATTAAGGAATATATTACAGAGATAGTGAAATCATATGAAGAAATAAGTAATAAAGAATTTATTTTAAATTTCAAACAAGATTCAAAATATATTAATTTTATTAAATCAATTGAAATAGTTTATGGATTGAGAAACTTTATTGGTAATGCTAATAAGTTTTCAAAGGAAAAAATTTATATAACTGCAAAAAATGATCAAAATTTTGTGAATGTGATTATAGAAGATGATGGTGTAGGTTTTTCAAGAGATATATTAAGGAAAATTGGAGAACCATTTATAAAATCTCTTAAAATAGAGGATAAATCAAAAAGCGGATTAGGGTTAGGTATTTTTATAGGTAAAACTTTATTGGAAAAAAATCATGCAAAAATTATTTTTAAAAATTCAAAAAATTATGGTGGTGCTGAAGTTGATATAACTTGGAAAAATAGTGATTTATTAAACCTTTAATTTAGATCTTTTTTTTGTGAATAAACCACTTAATTGACTTATCATAACATCACCTAATTCTTGAACATCTGTAACTTTAATAGCTTTCTTATAATAACGTGAAACATCATGCCCAATACCAATAGCTAAAATTTCTACATCATTTTTATTTTCAATAAATTTAACAACTTTTTTTAAGTGTTTTTCTAAAAAATCACCTGAATTTACGGATAAAGTTGAATCATCAACAGGCGCTCCATCCGATATTATCATTAAAATTTTTCTTTCTTCTTTTCTTTTTTTAAGTCTATTATAAGCCCAAGATATTGCCTCACCGTCAATATTTTCTTTAAGCAAGCCTTCTTTAAGCATTAAACCAAGGTTTTGTTTTGATTGTCTCCATTGAGTGTCTGCACTTTTATAAATAATGTGTCTTAGATCGTTAAGTCTTCCAGGTTTTTTTGGCTTATTATCTTTATTCCACTTTTCTCTACTTTTTCCACCTTTCCAATTTTTAGTTGTAAATCCTAAAATTTCTACTTTAACAGAACATCTTTCTAATGTTCTTGATAAGATATCAGAACATAATGCTGCAATTGTTATTGGTCTACCACGCATTGAACCCGAGTTATCAATTAACAAAGTTACTATTGTATCTTTAAAATCTAAATCTTTTTCTTTTTTAAATGATAGAGAGTTATAAGGATCTATAATAACTCTTGTTAATTTAGAGCTGTCTAGTAGTCCTTCTTCTAAATCAAATTCCCAAGCTCTATTTTGTTTTGCTAACAGTTGCCTTTGTAGTTTATTAGCTAATTTTGTAATTAAATCTTGAAAACCGACTAGTTGTTGATCCAAATTTTTTCTTAGTCTAAGAATTTCTTCTTTAGTCTCGAGAATTTCTGCTTTAGAAACTTCATCATATTGATTAGTAAAAATTTGATAATCTTGATCAATATTATCTATGCTTGATTTTTGAATAATATTTTCAGAACTTTCTTTAGTGGAATCTGTATCTACCAGCTGTTCATCTATTCTGTGTTCGTCAATATTACTATCCGTATCTAAACCTATTTGAAATTTTTCATCTTTATTTTTTTGTTTATGATTTTTTGAATCATTTTCTTCATCATTATTTTGGTTATTCTGTTCGTCTTCTTTATTTTCTTCGTCATTGTTATCTTCATTTTCTTCATTATCAAAAATAGCCATTTCTTGAAGGATTTCAGAAAACTTTGAACTATAATTATTTTGGTCTTCTAAATTTTTATTTAAAAAATTCATGTGTTGATTAATAGACTCGTTAAAATCTTTTTCCCAAAAATTTAATATTTTTGTTGCCAAGGTGCTTAGTTTAATTTTATGAAATTTTTTTAACATATATAATTCAAAAGCTTCATTTACAGTGACGTCTTCTTTTGACTTTAATTGATCTTTCCGCAGAAGGTTAATTTTTTGATAATAATTTTCAGTTAAATTTTTTTCTATGCCTTTGAGCATTTTACCACCTAAAACTTCGTACCTTATCTTTTCAGCAATATTATAGAGTGATCTACAAGAAATATTAGCTGGAAGATTTTTGTTATATGTTTTTTTATTAGAAAATTTTTTTTTTAAAGCCATAGAATCAGTTTCTGCACGCAGTCTGACAAAATCACTTTTATTTGATAAGTTATCTATTTCAAAAAAATTTATATTTTTTGAACTTAAATTTTTATTAGTATTTTTAATTTCAAACTTGTAATCATCAGAAATAACTTTTGCAGTGGAGATTAACGCTTGTTTAAATTTTTCTTTAAAACTATCTTGTTTTTTATTCATTTAAATCTGTATATTGATCATTGATTCTGGCAACTCTTGTCCAAAACATCTCTGATAATATTCAGCAATAATATTTTTTTCTATTTCATCACATTTATTTAAAAAAGTAACTCTAAAAGCATAACCTGTATCTTTAAATATTTCTGTATTTTCTGCCCAATGTAAAACAGTTCTAGGACTCATTACCGTTGATATATCACCCGCAATAAAACCTTTTCTTGTTAGGGATGCAACTTTAATCATATTTGAAATTTTTTCTTTACCTTTTGGATTATTTAAAATTTGGTTTTTAGCCAAAATAATTTCCATTTCTTTGTCTAAAGCTAAATAATTAAGACATGTCACGATATTCCATCTATCCATTGCGGCTTGATTTATTTGTTGTGTACCATGATATAATCCAGTTGTATCACCTAAACCGATTGTATTAGATGTTGCAAATAGTCTAAAATATTTATTTTGTTTAATTACTTTATTTTTATCCAAAAGAGTAAAACTACCATCAGCTTCTAACACTCTTTGGATAACAAACATCACATCGGGTCGTCCGGCATCATATTCATCAAATACTAAAGCTACAGCATTTTGAATTGACCAAGGTAAAATTCCTTCGTTAAATTCTGTAATTTGTTTTCCATCTTTAAGAATAATGGCATCTTTACCAATCAAATCAATTCTACTAATGTGACTATCCAAATTAACTCTTACGCATGGCCAGTTTAATCTTGCTGCAACCTGTTCTATATGAGTTGATTTTCCAGTTCCATGATATCCTTGTACCAAGACTCTTTTATTAAATGCAAATCCAGATAAAATTGCAAGAGTTGTGTCTCTGTCAAATTTATAATTTTTATCCACTTCTGGAACTAGCTCATTTTTTTTTGAGAATGCTTCAACTTCCATTTCAGAATCAAATCCAAAAGATTGTTTTATAGATACTTTAATATCAGGTTGTGTATTTAAATTAGTTTTCAATTTTTTTTTTGTAAGTATTTTTTAACTGCGTATACGCTAAAGTAATTAATTTTAGCTTTTCTTCGTATTTTTTATTCCCAAGATTAATATCAGGGTGGAATTTTTTGACAAGCGTTTTGAACTTATTTTGTATTTTTTCCCACTTTAGCCCAATAGAAACACCTAAAATACTAAAAGCTTTTATATCATTATGATCAAAGTTAAATTGATTCATGTGGTTAAATTGACTTTTGAGCTTTGATCTATCAAGCTCATCTTTTAAAGCATTATTCCAAAGGATTTTAAAAAAATTATCAGATGAACTAAAACTTTGAGTAGGTTTGTGCCAGATCATATCCGACTTCAAAAAATCAAAAATTTGATCATCATTCATATCTGAAAAATAATTCCAATTTTTGTTAAATTCTTTAACATGATTTAAACAAAGTAATCTGTGTTTTTTACTATTATCCTTTTCAACAGGAGCTTTATATTCGGCTATTTCTAGACAATTATTCCAATCACAAATATTTTTCATAGTGTATATTAATGTAAATTATAATTATGAACATAAATCAATTAATTTCAATTGTTAAAAATAAATTAGAAAATAATATTTTATTTGAGGATATATATATTGAAGATAAAACATTTCTTCACAAAAACCATAAAAGTCATGAAGATGGAAAGTTTCATATAAAAATAACCATTAAATCACCAGAATTGAAAAAAATGAATAAAGTACAATCAACAAAAAAAATTTACAATATTTTGAACGAAGAGTTAAAAAAATATATTCACTCTATTCAAATTTTAATTAATTAATTCTTTTGTTAGAAAAGAATGCAATTTTTTATCATTAAAATTTTTATTAAAGATAGGTTTGCCAATTTTTTTTAGTAATACTAAATTAATTTTTGAACTATTGTTTTTTTTATCTTTTTTCATAAATTTTATTAATTCATTAATTTTTTTTTTAGAAAAATATTTTTTTAAATCAATTGGTAGTTCAAACTTCAATAAGTGATTTTTAATTAGTCTAAATTCATTTAATGATAATAAATTGTTGTCAAAACTAAATTTACTAGCACTAATTATTCCAAGTATCACAGCCTCTCCATGATTTAATTTTTTTGAATATTTTAGGGTAGCCTCATATGCGTGAGCAAAAGTGTGACCAAAATTTAGTACTTTTCTTAAGTTATTTTCTTTTTCATCTAATTCAATTACTTTTTTTTTAATTAAACAACTTTTAAAAATTGTTCTTTGAATAAATGGATTTTGTAAATTTAAAATTTTTTGACCATTTTTATCTAGGAAGAGAAAAAATTTTTTATTAGAAATCAAAGCATGTTTTAAAATTTCACCATAACCACAAATCAGTTCTCTTTTTGGAAGTGTTTTTAAAAAATTGATGTCAGAAACCACTAAACATGGTTGATAAAAAGAACCAATTAAATTTTTTCCATAAATAGAGTTTATACCAGTTTTTCCACCTATTGATGAGTCTACTTGTGACAACAATGTAGTTGGTATATTAATAAATTTTATACCTCTTTTAAAAATGCTTGATGCAAAGCCTGATACATCTCCTGTTATTCCTCCACCAATAGATATTAAGCAATCGCTTCTATGAAAATTTTTTTCTAATAATATTTTTAGTATTTTATCAATACTTGACTGGCTTTTATTTGTTTCACTTGCATTAAAATAATAAATGAATATTTTTTTTTTTGAAAACGAACTAAGAATTTTTTTTATTAAATTTTCTGGGATTTTATTATCTATTATTAATAGACATTTTTGAAATCTAACTCCATTATTTTCTAGTATTTTTGAAAGTTTATTAATTATACCCGATCCTATAATTATTGGATATTTATGATTATTAGTATTTACTATTAACTTAACTGTATTCATATAATTTTATAATTTTTTTGACTATTTCAGTTTTTGATAATTTATAACAGTTTATTTTAAATGTTGCTTTTGAATATATTTTAGTTCTATTTTCAATCAATTTTGCAAGTTCAGTATCATCTAATTTAAACGCTATAGGCCTTTTTTTAGTTTTTTTAATTCTACTTAATAGTGTTGGTGTATCTAGGTGCAACCATAGAGGAAAATTATTTTTTATAACTTCTGCTCTAATGTTCTCATTTATAAATGCTCCTCCACCTAAAGAAATAACAGCATTATTATTGACATTTAATGATTTTATACTAATTTTTTCTTCTAAATCTCTGAAATATTTCTCACCTTTTTTTAAAAAAATA